>JAEEGG010005679.1_pt1 | contig 29466 bp, 27 predicted proteins | sample 9134161 | NCBI WGS metagenome assembly JAEEGG01 (sample SAMN16246543, study PRJNA631951) | gut metagenome | biome: gut microbiome; feature: rumen; material: CR-attached | host: Bos | place: Iran: Karaj | collected 2018-10
CTCGAAGATGGACGAGATACCCGAGTTTGTAACCCGTGTAATTAAAATGGTTGATCTGCGCTTTGTGCAGGACATCCAGGTAAAGACCAGCTTCCCCATCGAGCACTGTCCGCATGCCATTCTCCTGAAAAAGCCTGAGGTAATTCCCCCAATGCCACAGGAAATTATCAAGTTCAACAACGTTACCATCCAATACGGCGAGCGTACCATCCTGAAGGATTTGAACTGGGTGGTGCTCAAAGGCGAGCACTGGTCGCTGTCGGGTCAGAACGGTGCCGGTAAATCTACCCTACTCTCGCTGGTTTGTGCCGATAATCCTCAGGCTTATGCCAATGATATCTCACTGTTTGGCCACAGGCGTGGCAGCGGCGAGAGTATCTGGGATATCAAGAAACATATCGGTTACATTTCGCCCGAGATGCACCGCAGCTATAAGCAGAACATCCCCGCCATACAGATTGTGGCCAGCGGCCTGAAAGATACCGTAGGCCTGTATGCCCGCCCCACCAAGCAGGAAAAGGATTTGTGTATTGAGTGGATGAACCTGTTTGGCATTAAGCACCTGGCCGACCGCAAGTTCCTTGAGATGTCGAGCGGCGAACAGCGCCTGGTACTGCTGGCACGTGCCTTTGTAAAGAGTCCCGAGCTGTTGATTCTCGACGAGCCCCTACACGGTTTGGATCTGTGCAACCGCAATCTGGTTAAGACGATTGTGGACCGTTATATGTTCGAGGATCCCGAGCGCACGCTCATCTACGTAACACATTACGAAAATGAGTTACCAAAATGTATTGATAACTCATTGTATTTAACTAAGCATTAATTTATAACTTACTTATTTTTCCATCAGAGCCGCTGTACGCACACGCGACAGTGTCTCTGGTGTCATCTGCAGGTAGCTGGCGATATATACCAGCGGTGCACGCAGTACCAGCTGTGGCTGATTCTTTACCAGCTTCTGGTAGCGGTCCTGTGCACTCTCAAAGCGCAGCATATCGGCGTGGTGCTGACTCAGGATAAGGCTCTCCTCCAGAATCTTACGATACAGAATCTGGATGTTCACGCTCTTCATAGCCACAGCCTCCAGGTCAGCCTTAGGCAGCGCAATCAGGATAGTAGGCTCCAGGGCCTTGATCTGCAACTGCGAAGGCTGCTCGCGGAACAAGCTCTCGATACACATCACGATCGAGTTCTCGGTGGCCATATATTCGGTCAGTTCCTTGTCATTCTTGAAATAAAACTGGCGCACCAGTCCACGTACCACCCAGTAGATATTGGTACATACCTCGCCCTCCTTCAGGATGAGTTCGTTCTTAGCGAACTTCATCGGTACGAGAATGCTCTCCAGCAGGTCGAGCTCTTCGTGCGTCATTGTACTGTATCGACGGGCCAGTTCTCGTGCCACGTCTCGGGTTGTCAAGCTAACATTTGCCATAGATTATTGTTTGTTTTTAGTCCAATTTCAATACTGCGAGGAAGGCCTTCTGTGGCACCTCCACGTTACCAATCTGCTTCATACGCTTCTTGCCTCGCTTCTGTTTCTCCAGCAGTTTACGCTTACGACTCACGTCGCCACCATAACACTTGGCGGTAACATCCTTACGCACCTGCTTAACGGTTTCGCGGGCAATAATCTTAGCACCGATGGCAGCCTGGATGGCGATGTCGAACTGCTGACGTGGAATCAGCTCTTTCAGTTTCTCACACATACGGCGACCAAAGGTCACAGCGTTGTCCTGGTGTGTCAGGGTGCTCAGGGCATCCACAGGCTCACCATTCAACAGAATATCGAGCTTAGCCAGTTTCGAGGGACGGAAACCGTCGATGTGGTAATCGAACGAAGCGTATCCCTTTGATACCGACTTAAGTTTATCATAGAAGTCGATCACGATTTCGCCCAGAGGCAGCATAAAGTGCAGCTCAATGCGGTTACCGCTCACGTACTGCTGATCCAGCAGCTCGCCGCGCTTATCCAGACACAGCGTCATGATCGGACCGATATAATCGGCAGCGGTAATGATCGATGCACGGATATAAGGCTCCTCAATATGGTCGATCATCGTCTGATCGGGCAGTCCGCTTGGGTTGTGAACCTCTTTCACCTCACCCTGCTTGGTGTAGCACATATAGCTTACGTTGGGCACGGTGGTAATCACGTCCATATCAAACTCGCGGTCCAGTCGCTCCTGGATAATCTCCATGTGCAACAGTCCGAGGAATCCGCAACGGAAACCGAATCCCAAGGCTACCGAGCTCTCGGGCATGAATGTGAGCGATGCATCGTTAAGCTGCAGCTTTTCGAGCGATGCACGCAGGTTCTCGTAATCGGTAGGATCGATAGGATAAACACCAGCAAACACCATAGGTTTAACCTCCTGGAAGCCCTCGATGGCCTTGTCGCAAGGGGTAGCCACGTGTGTGATGGTATCACCCACCTTTACCTCTCTCGAGTTCTTGATACCGCTGATGATGTAACCCACATCGCCTGTCTTCAGCTCTTTGCGGGGAATCATATCCATCTTCAGCACACCAATCTCGTCGGCATCGTACTCCATACCGGTATTAAAGAACTTCACGTGGTCGCCGCTCTTGATAGAGCCGTTCACAATCTTGAAGTAAGCGATGATACCGCGGAACGAGTTGAATACCGAGTCGAAAATGAGCGCCTGCAGCGGAGCCTTCTCGTCGCCCACTGGGTGCGGAATCTTCTCAACAACAGCGTTCAGTATCTCTTCAACGCCTTCGCCGGTCTTACCCGAAGCACGGATAATATCCTCGCGATCGCAGCCAATCAGGTCGATAATCTCATCTTCCACCTCATCGGGCATGGCGCTGGGCATATCAATCTTATTGATTACAGGGATAATCTCCAGGTTATGGTCGATGGCCATATAGAGATTCGAGATGGTCTGTGCCTGTACACCCTGTGTGGCATCCACCACCAGCAGCGCACCCTCGCAAGCAGCGATAGAACGGCTCACCTCGTACGAAAAGTCGACGTGTCCCGGAGTGTCAATCAGGTTCAGTATGTATTTCTCTCCCTTGTAAGTGTATTCCATCTGGATAGCGTGACTCTTAATCGTAATACCACGTTCACGCTCCAAGTCCATATCGTCGAGCATCTGTCCCTCGGTCACCTGTATAGTCTTAGTGTACTCCAGCAGTCTGTCAGCCAGAGTAGATTTGCCGTGATCGATGTGGGCGATGATGCAGAAATTTCTTATATGATTCATTGTAGATTCTATGCTTTAGACTGCAAAATTACAAAAAAACTCTCAGAAATCACATAATTTTGCTTTTTTTTGTATCTTTGCAGGCAAAAAATAGCATTCGTTATGAAAAAGTTTTGGATATTGGGTATGATAGCCCTGTTATTTAGCGCTTGTCAGGAGAGTTTGGAGGACCGCTGCGAGCGCGATGCCAAGGAGTACACGCGCAAGCATTGCCCCACAGCCATCGATGAGAACACAGTGATCGACAGTCTGGTTTTCGAACGCGCTACGCACACCATACATTATTATTATAAGCTTACGGGCGTGGCCGACGAGGAGCAGGCATTGAAGGATGTTGATGCCGTTAATGTGCTTAAGCAGGGCCTTAAGAACGCTACAGCCGTTAAGGTGTATAAAGATGCCAAGTACCGCTTTGCTTACACCTACCGCTCCAGCAAGGATCCTAAGAAGATTCTACTTGATGTGGTTTTCACAGAAAAAGACTATTAATCCCCGCCGGCGGCGGGGATTAACAGTCCTTTTTATTCAGGTTTCATGTTTGTGTAAACGGTCTGAACGTCGTCAAAGTCCTCCAGCTTCTCAACCATCTTGTCGATAGTCTCACGCTGCTCGGCTGTAACGTCCTTCAGGTCGTTAGGAATGCGGGTGAACTCAGCACCAGTAACCTCGAAACCGTTCTCCTCAAGGTGCTTCTGCACAGCGCTGAAGCTTGAAGGATCGGCATAGATAGTGATGCTGTTCTCCTCCTCGTCCTCGTCGTACTCATCCTCTACGCCGTAGTCGATCAGGTCCAGGATCATCTCGTCCATATCCAGACCGTCCTTCTTCTTAAAGGTAAATACGCTCTTGTGGTCGAACAGGAATGAGAGCGAACCCTGTGTACCCAGGTTACCGTTGAACTTGTTGAATACCGAACGAACGTCACCTACAGTACGTGTGGTGTTGTCGGTCAGTGTCTCAACAAAGATAGCGATTCCGTGAGGTCCGTATCCCTCGTAAGTTACTTCCTTGTAATCGCTCTGGTCCTTACCCATAGCGTTCTTGATAGCACGCTCAATGTTGTCCTTTGGCATGTTCTCGCGCTTAGCGTTGGCAATGATAGCACGCAGCGCGGGGTTGTTCTCTGGCTCTGGACCGCCTGCCTTCACGGCAATAGCAATCTGCTTACCAATCTTTGTAAATGTCTTGGCCATGTGGCCCCATCGCTTCAGCTTTGTAGCTTTACGATATTCAAATGCTCTTCCCATATACTTATTTAAATTTAAAAATTCAAAAATGTAAAAATGTAAATATTAGCGCAGTTCTGCATTCAGCTGCTTTTTCAGCTGTGCGATGAGCTTGTTCATGATGGCCTCGATCTGTTTGTCGCCCATGGTCTTCTCCTCATCCTGAAGGATAAAGTTCACGGCGTAGCTCTTCTTGCCAGCAGGCAGCTTGTCGCCCTCGTAAACGTCAAACAACTCAACCTTCTTCAGCAGCTTCTTCTCTGTTGCGCGGGCAATCTGCTCAATCTGGGCAAACTCTACGCTGTTGTCAACCAACAGGGCCAGGTCGCGACTAACGGCTGGGAACTTGGGCACCTCAGTGTAAAGTACCTCGTTCTTCTTAATCACCTTCATCAGCGCGGTCCAGTTCAGCTCGGCATAGAATACAGGTGCATCCAGTCCGAACTGCTTCAGCAGCTTCTTGGTAATGATACCCATCTCGATGAGCTTCTTACCACCACGGTTCTCGATGGTGAGACCGGCAGAGAAGATATCGTTCTCGCTCTTCTTGCGAACAATCATACCGGGCTTAACACCGATACGGCGCAGAATATTCTCAACGTAGGCGCTCAACTCGTAGAAGCTGCTCTCCTCGTTAGCGTGAGCCCAGCTGCCCTCTACGCGCTTACCTGTGAGCCACAGGGCAGCATGATACTGCTCCTTGTAAGCCTGCATAGGATCGTCGAGGTTAGCCTTCTCGGGATCAAATGTATATACGTTACCGAACTCGAAGAAACGCAGGTTAGCACGCTTGCGGTTCACGTTGTGCTGTACGCTCTCAAGTCCACCGAACAGCAGTGTCTGGCGCATCACGTTCAGGTCGGTACTCAGTGGATTCATAATCTTTACGCAGTTCTCGGCAGCGTAGGCATTACGTCCCTCGTAGTAAGCACCCTTGGTGAGCGAGTTGTTCAGGATTTCGTTGAATCCCTCGCCTACCAGCTGCTCGCTTACGATGTTAGCCAGCTTATGCTTCTGGTCCTCATCGCCCTTAATCACGAGGCTTCCCTTCAGCTGGGTTGGAATCTCTACATTATTATATCCGTAGATACGCAGGATATCCTCTACTACATCGCAAGGACGGGTAACGTCCACACGGTAAGCAGGAATCTCCAGCTTCAGGCCCTCGGCAGTCTCCTCGAGCACCTTCATCTCCAGACTCTCGCAGATAGCCTTGATCTTATCGGTAGGAATCTCCTTACCAACCAGGCCGTGAACATACTGATATGAGAGATCTACTACGGCGTTCTCCATCTTCTCGGGATATACGTCCACAATCTCCATGCTCACCTTACCGCCAGCCAGCTCCTTACACAGGATAGCAGCCTGCTGCAGGGCGTAGATGGTACCATTGGGATCAACACCACGCTCAAAACGGAAGCTGGCATCGGTGCTCAGTCCGTGGCGGCGTGCGCTCTTACGGATCCATGTTGGGTGGAAGTAGGCACTCTCAAGCACTACGTTCTTGGTGGTCTCGTAAGTACCGCTACCCTTACCGCCGAATACACCGGCAATACACATGGGGTCCTCGGCATTGCAGATAGCCAGATCGCGGTCGCTCAGCTTGTGCTCCTCGCCATCCAGTGTCTGGAATGGAGTGCCCTCGGGCATGGTCTTTACTACTATCTGATGACCCTTTACCATGTCGGCATCAAAGGTGTGCAGAGGCTGTCCGTAAGCCATCATCACGTAGTTGGTGATATCCACGATATTATTGATGGGGCGCAGTCCGATGGTGTTCAGCTTGTTCTTCAGCCAGTCGGGACTCTCCTTTACCTCACAGTCGCTGATGCTTACGCAGGCATAGCGCTTGCAGGCCTCAGTGTTCTCAATTTTCACCTCGATGGGCAGGTCGTGATTGTCAACAGTAAACTTCGAGCAGTCGGGACGGTGCATCTTGGTCTCGTAGCCATTGCTCTTCAGCCAGGCATACAAGTCGCGTGCCACACCCCAGTGGCTCAGTCCATCAGCGCGGTTGGCGGTGATATCAACCTCAATCAGCCAGTCGCTCTCCAGGTTGTAGTACTCTGCAGCAGGTGTGCCCACTACAGCATCCTCGGGCAATACGATAATACCGTCGTGACTGGTACCTACGCCAATCTCGTCCTCGGCACAGATCATACCGTTGCTCTCTACGCCGCGCAGCTTGCTCTTCTTAATCACAAACTCCTTATCGCCATCGTAAAGCACGCAGCCCAAATCGGCCACAATCACCTTCTGACCAGCGGCTACGTTAGGCGCACCGCACACAATCTGCGATGGCTCACCCTTGCCCAGGTCAACCGTTGTTACATGCAGATGGTCTGAGTTAGGATGAGCCTCGCAGGTAAGCACCTTACCCACGTACAGGCCCTTCAGACCGCCTTTAATACTCTGTACTTCTTCCAATGCGTCGACTTCCAAACCTGTCGATGTCAGAGCATCGGCCACCTGCTGTGCAGTCAGGTCGAAATCAACGTATTCCTTCAACCATTTGTAGGAAATATTCATTATACCAATTCTTTAGTAATTACTATCTTCGAAATTTCAAGGTGCAAAGGTAGTAAAAAATTGGTATTTACACAAATTTTTCCTGCAAAATCTACTCAATACACTTCATTAAAAAATCTACAGCGCCGTTTATACCGAATTTTCGCACATCCAGGCTGATGTCGTAGTTGCGCGCGTCGAACCATTCGCAGCCTGTATATGTCTTAGTATATAACTCACGACTATAGTCGTTATCCACCACCATGGCGGCGGCATCGCGCAGGTCAAGTCCGTATTTTTCGGCTATGCGGCGCTTACGACAATCCTCCGAGCTGTGCACAAAAATCTTGAGTGCATTGGGGTGATCCTTGAAGATGTAGAATCCGCAGCGACCCACAATCACACAACTCTCTTTCTGGGCTATCTGCTTAATGGCGGCGCACTGGGCATCAAACAGCTCATGACTGGTCTGATCCTGCTCAGCTCCGTCGTACTCGGCCTTAGCCATGTAGTTGCGATAAAAATTGGTAAAATCGTCGCGCCACAAGGGATTGCGTGCCTCAATCTTTTCCATGGCATCCTCTACTACAGGTATGCGTTTAGCCACCTCGTTCAAAATCTGCTTATCGAGCAGCTTAACACCTAACCTACGGGCAATCTCAGCTCCGATCTCGTGTCCGCCGGTACCAAACTGGCGACTGATCGTAATCACAAATTTCTCATCCTTATTCATATCGTTCCAAATTTTTAGTTAATAGATTCATTCTTATTTTATGCTGCAAATATAAAAAAAAGATTTGGAACTTCCAAACCTTTTTACGTTTTTTTTGCAACGGATTACACGACTTAAGGATGTTTTCCCTCAATCATCTCCTTCAGCCCTATTGTCGGTTGCTAGAAATATATTGAGCAGCAGCTTCGGCGCAGCGCTCGCCATCCACACCGGCGCTCACAATACCGCCTGCATAACCGGCACCTTCGCCACATGGGAAAAGTCCCTGAATCTGAACATGTTGCAGCGTTTCCTTATCGCGAACAATTCGCACCGGACTCGATGTACGTGTCTCAACAGCAATCATCACCGCCTCGTTGGTCAGGAATCCGTGCGCACTCTTTCCGAATGCCTTAAAGCCCTGCTGCAGTCGGTGCGAAATCATCTTAGGCAACCAGAAGTGCAGCGGACTCGATATCAATCCTGGCGCGTACGACGATTTTGGCAGATCGTAGCTCAGCTTGCCGTTCACAAAGTCGGCCATACGCTGTGCCGGTGCCGTCTGCTTCATATTGCCCTGCTGCCAGCACATCCGTTCAAGTTCTTCTTGGAAACGAAGAACTTTTAATTGAGAATTGAAAATTGATAATTGAGAATTAGAATTATCCATTGTCCGCTCGGCTTTGCCGCTTCGCTCGTCGAAGAATTGTCCATTGTCAATTGAATCAAGGTCTTCCGGACGCACTTCCACTACCATACCAGAGTTACTCCAGGCTGTTCCTCGGTTGGCAGGACTCATACCGTTCACCACAATCTGCTCCTTATCGGTAGCCGCAGGAATCACGAATCCACCAGGGCACATGCAGAACGAGTAAACGCCTCGCCCATCCACCTGTGTCACCATCGAGTACTCGGCAGCAGGCAACCATCGGCCCCTACCTTGTTTATTATGATACTGTATCTGGTCAATCAGCTGACTGGGGTGCTCCAGTCGCACGCCCACCGCAATACCCTTGGCCTCAATCTCAATCTTAGCTTCAGCCAGATAGCGGTAAACATCACGTGCCGAGTGTCCTGTAGCCAGAATCACCGGTCCGCGGAATTCTAATTGCCCGTTCGCAGATACAGCTTCCACACCTACCACTCTATCCAAATGGTCAATGGCCCATGGTCCATGTTCAATGATCAAACGCGTCATACGCGTTTGAAAATGCACCTCGCCACCGCAGTTAATGATGGTATTTCGCATGGCCTCAATCACCTTTGGCAATCGGTCGGTACCAATATGCGGATGCGCATCGGCCAGGATAGCCGTCGAGGCACCATGCTGACAGAACACATTCAGAATTTTCTCGATATTACCACGCTTTTTGCTGCGTGTGTACAGTTTACCGTCGCTATAGGCACCGGCGCCACCCTCACCAAAGCAGTAGTTACTCTCACCGTCAACCTGCTGCGTGCGGCTGATGTTGGCCAAATCCTTCTTACGATCGTGCACGTTCTTACCGCGCTCCAATACAATCGGGCGCAAACCCAACTCTATCAGGCGCAGGGCAGCAAACAGTCCTCCAGGACCTGCTCCAACCACTATTACCTGTGGCTTACCCTCAACGTTTGGATATTCCGTGTGCTGGTATTCGTCGTCGGTAGGCAGTTCGTTCACATATGTGCGCACCTTCAGGTTCACGTATATCTGTCGCTGGCGCGCATCAATGCTGCGTTTCAGTATGCGTACACCCTTAATATCGCCTGGGTTCAGTCCATACTCATCGCCCAGATACGCTTTCAGTCTATCCTCCTGCGCCGCTACCTCCGGCTTTACTCTAATCTGATATTCGTTAATCATTATATAATGTATTTGGGTGCAAAGGTACTCACTTTTTTCGAAAATGCTTGGATGTTTATACTTTTTTTTCTATCTTTGCAAAGTGATAACTAAAAACATAAGCAATATGACGCTACAATTTACCAATAACGAAGGTCACGCCATCATTACACTTTGTGGACGACTCGACACCTCGAGTGCCATGCAGACACAAACCGAAATCAATCAGTTTTTGTCAGCCCAAAGCCCCATCCTTAGTGTTACAGTTAATGCCGCGGAGCTCGAATACGTGTCGAGTTCGGGCTTGCGCATCCTGCTTTCGCTAACCAAACAATATAAGAATTTCAAACTCGTTGAGGTTAATGCCGACGTTTACGACGTGCTTAGCATGACCGGTTTTGTAAAGATAATGTGCGTAGAACGCGCCCTGCGACAGATGAGTATTGAGGGTTGCGAGATCCTGGGTGTGGGCGGTGTAGGCACCGTTTATCGTTACAACGATGATACCATCATAAAAGTGTTCCGCGATGGCACCACCATCGACGAGGTGCGCAACGAGATTACCATGTCGAAAGAGGCCTTTGTGATGGGTATGCCTACCGCCATTTCGTTCGATATTGTCAAGGTGGGCTCGCAATACGGTCTGGTTTACGAGTTGCTCCATGCCGACACTCTCAGTTCGCTCATCATGCACCATCCCGAGCGTATCCACGAGTATGCCCGCATGTATGCCAACCTGTTCCGCCAACTGCACGCCATCCAGGTGCCAGCCGATAGCTGCGTACCCGATGCCCTCGAGCACGAACGCAAACAAGTTCTACATATCCGTCGGTATTTTTCGCAAGAAAATATCGACCTGTTACTCCAGATTCTCGACGCCGTGCCCGCTGGCAATCGTTTGCTGCATCTCGACCTGCAGGCCAAGAATGCCATGGTACAGGGCGACGAACTCATGCTCATCGATATGGGCGAAGTAGGCTACGGCCATCCTGTGCTCGACCTGGCACACGCCTATTCGTCGCTGATTCTGTTTGTTGGCGATTACGAGGCCGTCATCGGCATGCCCCGCGAGTTAGGCAAACAACTGTTCGATCTTGCTATCGACTATTATTTCGAGGGCCAGCCTGCTGACATCATTGCCCTTCGCAAGCAGCAGATAGCCGCTGTGGCAAACGTCCGCAACTACAGTTGGCTTGCCCTCAGCGACTCCTTCCCCGAGGCTGTTATCCAGCAGTGCCAGCAGCTCTTCAACGAGCGCGTCATCCCCCACCGCGATCACATCCTCAACGTCATCAGCACCCTAAAAGAATGGTGCTGATAACGTTACTTATCTACGCTTGTATAAATGCCACCTTTCTTCTGTTATCTTTAGGTCGCACTGCAAAGTGCAGCCAGATGGCACCATAGCGGTTTTTCTCTATTAGCAGCTCATCATAGTCCTGTGCCGATTCTTTGGCATAGGCTATCAATATGGCTGCATATTCTATTGCCTGTTCCATACCATTGGTGCGGATATCTACTGCACATCCTGTTAAGTGATTACTGGTGGGTGCTCCACCAACCTTTCTGTTCAATTGCGGCGATCGATAACCAGAGTTGATGATAATCGAGTGCCCTACTCGTTCTCTTAAAACTTCTAGCCAAGTACATAGGTTTTTCAAATGGGCTATAACCTCATGGCTAGGGATGTTATACACTTCAGGATATTTGCTCCTGGTGAACTCCCCGAGCACAAAATGCTCGGAGAGGTTTGCTTTACTGTTTAACTGTATTATCTGTTCCATTTTTACATTTTCTCATTTTTTAATTATTACATTTTCCCTTGTATTTTTCGCTCTTAACAAAACTGAAATCTGAAATCTGAAACACATACTTTCTGCTTTTCCAGATTCTTATCATTTTGATGGCCCTACTTGCATCCATGCCTTGCTTTTGGCGCATGCGCTTTGCATCGTCTAATGTGAACTCATCTGGCAACAGCTCCAGCAGGTTACGAGGCCCGCGCGTGCCTATACGCTCACCTTCCTGGGTGGCTTTTTCGATGTCTTCACCAAAGAACTGCATTTTGCACCAAAGATCATACTGCAGGCTCCAACGGACAAAATCTTCAATCGTCTTTTCCCATTGGCAGCCATTGGCCACATACAGCACACAGGCCTTTAACCAGGCTATCACAATGGCACGATGCGACAGGTTCCAGTAGGTTTCATCCTGCGACAATCGGGCAAATTCAGCGCATTCCTCCTGCAGCTTTTTAGCCAGTTTGAATGCCTGCGGACAATCCACCACACCATGAGCCGACACAAGGTTGTCGATATACGTTTTCAGCTCAGCATCAAACGCCTCGTCGTACTTGCCGTAGATGGGCTGCTCTGCTCCAATCTCCATCTCTGGAATGGTACAGAAGTTGATACGGCTGATAGGTCCATCGGTGAGAACACGACTGAAAAAGCGACGACCTTTTTGGATAGTAGTACAGGCGTTCCAGTTGAATCTACACTTAGGTCTTGCGGTTACGCTCTGGGTACCGATACGAGTTTGACCGAACTCCGCGCCTGGGTCGAAAGCCAAGCACATCAGCTGGAAATGCTGCTTGCCAGTCTGTCCTTTCAGCTGCTCAAACAGGTCAATCTCGTTCAGCTTTACATACACAAAGTGGCCTTCAGCCTCGTCCATACGGGTAACCAATGCAGGCTTGGTCATATCGGGATCAATCTCTTGTATCACCAGTCCTTCTGGTCGTACCTGCTTATCCTTATTGGCACCCTTCTTTTGGCAATCCTTTTTCCACTCAGCTTCTCTTCGGGTGTTCTCCGCATCACGGGCTTTGATATCGGCCATAATATGACGGATAGGCTCGTCTATACAACCTTTACCTGCGCCCGTATGCGCCATCAAGCAGTTCATCAGCGTGGCCTCATGCTTCACGTAATCGGTGTACTCAAATTCCACCTCTTTTAGATGTGTGCCGAGCGATGGGAACACCGCATGCGCCACCGCAGCTTTGTATTGGTTGGGGGTATTCTTGGTAAGCAGTTTAATCAGTTTCGGTAGCTTTGCCGGCATCTCAGGAGGAATAGGAGCAGAACGGTCACTCACTTCTGATTCTTTATCATCTCCCAGCCTCCTACTCTTCGTAAATATCGCCTCCTCGTCCTTATTCAGTTTTCGTTCAGGATTGTAATACTTGGCATAAAAATCACTCAGGCATTTCTGTACATTCGCATCAGCCCAGTGTTCAGGCATCAGCTCCGCCAATGCCCCGTTTGCCTCCTCCTTACTTAATAACTGGTTACAGCCACTCAGGAATATCTTCACCGCATTATGCCTACCACCAATATCCGTAAAGTCCGACTTCTCCAGCCCCTTCGCCTTCAGCACCGCCTCCATCACAAACCTCACCCGCTCATCAATTGGTTTATTTTGCAACGGACTACAGGACTTTAGGATTTTTTCTTCAGTAGGATTTTCAGCAGCAGAATCAGACCTGTTAGTCCTGTTGTCCGTTGCTAAATCATCTTCCCAAGGCTTATAGTGCTTCCTCGCCTTTTTAGCACCAGCTGGCACCTGCTCTTCACCTTTACGTTCGCGCTCTTTCAATCGGGCATATTCCGCCTCGCACTCCTCAACCGTCATGGGTTCACTAAACAGCTCGTCATCAAGATAAAGTAAATCTTTTTCATTACCACTAGTCGAATAGACCACCCTTTGCAAATCATGCACATTGGTGTCCATTTCAATCTGCAAAATAGTAGAAATGCGCACCTGGTTCTCAAGAATAGTATAGCCAGGCTGGCGTTTACAAACCAAATGATATCCCCCACTCGCGCTCTTCTCCAGCATCATCAGGCCTATCTCATCCTTCTTAGCCAGTATCTGCTGCGCCATTGCTGCGCTCTGTTCGGCATCGTAGCAATCCACATCATGAAAAAAGTAGCTACCAATACTCTTGCAACCAGCCAAAGCCGAACTTTTTAGCACACCGATATTGTAGGCAAACTGCACCAACTGGGCCTTAGCTTTCTCGTCACCTTTGCGAGCTTTAGCTAAGTTCTCCAGATTCTCCTTGGTGTTTCTGAGCGCCAAGAAATCTTCACGATTCTTTACCAGATAAGCAAACTTCTTACCCTTATTTATGATACGGTAAATCATTTACTGAATCCTTTCTTTTGCAGGTGTTTAATGATTGGGCAAATACCCTTTCGCAGAATGGTAGGTAACTGGGCGCGCAGTTCGTTAGGTACCACAAATGTTACGCGATCATTGCCATCTGCGCCAAACGACAAACTAGCGTAATCACCTTTAAATTCAGGCTTATGGCGTAATCGCTTGGTACGCACAAACTCAAACGAGCCATTTCTTAACAGCTGTCCTAAGCCCCTGCCACGAAAAGCCTCCACTTGTCCTATACTCGGATTATCAGGCAGGAACTGCACATAATCCATTTCCAAATCACTCTTTGTAACGGCCATCATGCCGTTAACAGTCACGGTCTTGTTTAATTTGTTATTTGTTTTCATTTTGTTTTTGAGTTTTAAAGCGAGAAGAAGTTTCGGATTCCTTGGCCATTTACTCGAGAATATCCTCCTCACCTCAACTCAAAATCTTACATTGTTACATTTTATCGCTCGGCTTTGCCGCTTAGCTCGTCTAAGAATTTTTACATTTTTCAGCGTTTAATCTTAACGATCTCATTTGCAACAACGTCCATAAACGCTTGTCCATTGTACTCGCGAGTTTGGAATCGCAAATCAGCAACCACCAGCTCGTTTTCAGCAAACTCTATGGTGGCCAGGTTACCAAGTGTTGTAACCACATAGCTGTTAGCATATTTGCCACCAAGTTCCTGTAACACTAAGGATCGCTTGTTCAGCACACCGGTTTCTGATTTGTCACTCTTTACGGTGGTCATCACACCACTCTTTACTACTCTTAAAATCATTGTGTTCATAATTCTTTTACTTTTTAAATTGTTAAACAAATTGTTACATTTTATCATTTTTACATTTTTAAAATTCCAAATAAATACTTCCGTATTTAGCTTGGAACTCTTCTCTGATTTCCTCGATACTTTTTCGAGTAATGCGATATCCGCGATCATACGCTTGCTGCTCCTCAGCTCTCACGTTAGCCAGATACAGCAGATATTCTTTTCGTTTAATCCCAGCCATGACCGTTTTCAATCAGGTTAGTTATAAAATCGCGACCTTTCTCTGTCCAAACCAGATAGGTTTCGTATTTCAGTTTTCCTTTCAGCGAGTAACTCACATTCAATCGATCGGCCGTCAGTCCTAAACCTTCGTACTTGGGTAGTAGTCGGTACTGTCCGCATCGCCATCGTTGAATCTTCATGTCAACCAGAAACGAGTTCAGGTCGTGCGCTGTCATGTTGTAAACGGCAGCAATCTCCGAAACCGTCAAGCAGCCGTCGCTCTCCTCGTTCACCTCATCCAGCTGCTCGCCTACTATCTCTTCCGACTCGTGCAGCACCTCTTGCTTGGTGGTAAGCAATCGCATCGACTGGTGTTGTGCCAGTCGTTCCATTTCCAACTGTTCCCATCGCAGCACCAACTTTGCTCGCATCTCATCGTCATACTTAGTGGCGACATAGAGACACTCGGTTTTGGTGAGCGAATAGCATGGCTTTAAACGTCCACGCAAATCCTTATACTCAATGAGTCCAAACTTGGACCCATTAACTTTTTCCCACGCAGGCTCCATACTTCTAATGTCGCGCAATACGTGATTGTGTTGTTTCCCGCAAATCTCCGCTATTTCCAGCGACGTCATGTGCTGCTGGTTATACTGAGCATGCATGCGGGTTGTAAAACTTGAAGTTGTTTTTGAAATTGTAATTGTATTCATAATCTTTAAAATTTTAAATTGTTATTGTTTAATAATGTACGTGCGCCTCTGTGCGCACATGTGCGTATATATACGCCATTTTATCGCCCTCCGCCGTTCGGAAGGTGAATGTTGTACCAGCATGTCAAAGATCACGTCGGCAAAGGTAGAGTTCAACTATTCAACTCAAAAATTTATTTCAGTTGAGTTTTCAGTTGAACGGACAAAAATGCCCGCAAACGCCTTTGTTTACAGGAAAGAAAAAAAATAAAAAAAATTCTACCAACATTCCAGTTGAATGCTAGTAGAACTTTCTAGTTGAATTTTAAGGCTTAAATCAGTCTTTCACATAGTTGACAATCCAGTCAGCAATATCCCCTTTCTTACTCCTACCCATATACACGGCAAAGGTTTTACTATCTGTGTTATCATCGCCCACGATAGCCGATGCAATACCCAGATCGCTGCCTTGTATTACGCCAGCCTTTTTCAGGCTACCCACCACAGCAGCCTTCAGCTGTGGTCGTTTGTTGGTTTTCTGCCACTCTTCGGCTATCACATGCCCTATCTCCGATTTCATCAGACTGCTCACCAGTTCATCACGCCACGTGGCAGTATATTTCTCCTTATCAACCGAAACCGCATCAAACCAATCCTGCTGCAGTATTCGGCTGATGGTATTATAAGGTGCAAACAAAATAGTATCCTCCAACTGTCCTGTTTGTGTAGGTTGTAGCACATTTATCAGTTCTGGGTTCAATCGGGCCATCTCTTGGTGTATCAGGTACAGCTTCATGTCGAGTTCAAAGATGGCTTGCAGCTGCGTATCGCTAAAGTCGTAGTAATGGTTTTGGATGTATTTTCCATATTTCTTGTAGTCGATAATAAGTATGGTGTCGCTCCAATGCATAAACTGTCGCCACCGGGCACATGCTACACAAAAATCGCCAGTCATTTCAAAATCGTAAGGCAGAAATCCCTTCAGATAGTCGAGCCTCACCTCGTTCAATTCTTTCTGCGACGGCACAGGCGCAAAATTCATAATACCTTTTGTAAGCGATTCGGCTACCACCTTGGCTTGTAGATCTCTTAGCTTGTCGATGGTCACACACAGGTTCTCGTACCGCCATTTCTCAAATCTCTTCGATATCGCATCGCCACTGTAGTTCTGCTTTTTGGCAAAATAAAATCTCTCAAACATGGCAGGATCGCAATGCATCAACGCTTTCTCAGCCTCAGCCAATAGCATTTTTAGATCTTCGATGTAGCATTTCAGACTCTCGCAAAAGCTTTCACCTTCCATGTCGCTACAGATCCTCTCACACCACAGCCAGAACAATTCTTTGCGATGCAACCCCGACGAGATGCTGAAAGCCTCCATGCACTTACCATGTTTCAGGTCTTCGATATAACCCGGTAGTAGCTTCACGGCACCCTTCAGTTGTCGCATAAAGAACCGAGCAATAAATGCCCTAATTCTACTGTTTTCAATAGATACCACGCAATATTGGCTGGCTATTTCCCTGGCAAGGTTGAGGTGATTTTTTAAGCTTGGCAGGTAGTCAAGGGGCGCTCCGCAGCCAGCAGCCGAAGCTGCCCCAAGTTGAGCTCTTTCTAGCTCATTGTTGATAGTTTCCATCGTTTTCAAATTCATTTAATGTTGTTTATTAGTTAAAAAATTCGGCTGCAAATATAATACTTCTCCAGTAATCAAAAGCAAAAATATTAATCTTTTTTATTCGCGAGCACCACTAAATTTTTAGTCTATTTCCTTGGTTTTTCCAATTGATTCACTATATTACAACAGTTACCTGCTGCGAGTCGCAGCACCCTACCAAAAACCACCCACATTTTGTAAATAAAACGTAGAAAATCCACCAAACAAAAATATTTTTAGCCAAATCCCAAATTGCAATCTCCGACCTTACAAAATCGCCCCCAAAAAGATTTTTTCTCCAATTTATTACCGATAGTTCAAAAAAAGTATTATCTTTGCACCGATAAAAAGATTTTAAGAGTATAAGGTACATAAAATTTAGTTTTTTAAGCAATAGAGGAGCCAACAGTGATGTTCGCTCCTCGAGTTTTATTTATTTCTTTAAAAAGATTATACTTACTCAACCATTATCTTTGACTTAAACTCGACAGCCTCTTTGGTGCTTATGTATTTAGTCATTATTCAAAACTTCCAGAATTAACCCCAAATGATATTCCACGATACCATCATTGTACGTAATATCCTTTACCTGAACTAAAGCGCTTTCTCTATCTTTATGATAGCCTACAAAAAAGCGGATAGCATCATATCTACGCAAATAGCGTTTCCCATCCGATTCATCCAGATAGGTGAATTTATTGAGTGTTGTTTGTTTTAGTTGTCGATACTCGATATCCTTCGTCCCATCCATAATCTCATCAAAATATACTTTTTTGATATTGAGTGTCAGTACCTTCATTCCTGTGGTATCAAAGGTAGATTTTTCTTTAACTATACGCTTTTCCAAGCATTCCAACTTTGGATTATAAGTGTATCCAACGATGCTACCATCCACTATTTTCTGGATAATCACATCCACAACGGGTAGCGGAACTACAAACCATTCCTGTGGCTGATGCTCAACGCCATTATCGTCAAATACAGACACTTGAAATTGAACTGGCTTTAATAGCTGGTGTATCAAGTCTTCAAACTTCTGCGAATTCATGTTTACCACTTTATAACTGGCTTGTATCTTTACTGGCGCCATCAAGTAAGTGGGTTCGTTCTCTGCATTTGCTATACGCTGCTCTACGCTATTAGTAGAGAAACCTATCTTATACAGATGTTTTACCTCTTTGATAGCAGGGGTTTGCGACAATGAACTAAGTACATAGATATACCCCGTTACATTGTCCTCTGATGTAATGTCGGTATTCTTAAAAAAATTGGTGTTTGTTTGCTCAGAGCATTCTGTAACCATATAGCCATCGGTCATAACACTCTTTCGAAGTGTTTGCAACAAAATGTTTGCCTCTGTCCCGTTTTCATAGATACAGCGTGTGCGAGCATTGCGACCTCTAACATTTTCCGACCATTTTGCATCGTCCATGCTTTCAAGGTATACCATTTGCCCACTCACAACAAAGAATTGACCAACCTCTACGCTACTCGTTTTTGCCAATCGCACAAGAGTACGTTTACCTTGTTTCAGCTCGCGATGCGCCTTGGCAAATAAGGGCTTATATACGTCAAAGTTCTCGCATAGTTTATGCTGAGCCACATAGTCAGCCTTCTTCTTGGCGATTACCCTACGCATATCCTGAGGAATATCGAAAAGACTCTTTTCTTCCTCACTAATGTTCAACAACGGGTCGTCAAACAGAGCCTCAAGTTCTTTATCTATGTCCATAAGCCTTTTTCCTTCAATGTTGTTAACGATGCATACATTAGTTTCTCTTTCAAACTACCGCCCTTTTGTGGTTCACGACCATTTTGGGCTATCCACTCCTTTATCTCTGTTATCTTCTGCATTATTCTGTCATCTGCAGTTATAGCTTTAGCAAAGGGACGTGCACCATCCAACAAGGGATCGTCCAGAATTTCCAGTAATTCTTTCTTTATATCCATACCTTACTCTCCTATTTCAAGTCCGCTCAACTGACGTCGTTTCTGGTTCCAAATCTTCGCATAAGCCACAGCCAACTCTCTTACTTTTGGATTAGGATCATCCATAGATGGAATTTTACCACCATGCTCTGCCACATACTCTTTCAATGGACCTTTAAACAGTATGATGGCCTGTTCTAAGGTCATATCATACTTTTGCTCAGCGATGGTGTCTTGAATCAACTTAAGCGTTTTGGCATCTACCGACTTTGAAATAACCTCGTATGCACGCTGGAAAGGATTTATCGTATCTATCAGATTGATACTCAACTGGTCGATATTAATAAACCTATTGGCAATCTTAATCAGCCTGTTGCCTTCGCTCTTCTCTTCATCATCGTCACCGGTTGGTATCGAGGATATAGGTTCACCTTTCTCGTTAACAATATCATTGCCTTTAATGATTGTGTCGAGGAGCAAACGCTGACGCACCTCCTCAATCTCCTCGTCCGTTAAATCAGGATAGCGCTCACGAATCACTTTGGGTATCAGATGCTGGGTGATGGTTTCTGCTGTAGTTGAACCGCTTAGCGCCTTTACAACCATATCGTTTTGCAGCACTGCCGCCTTTAAATCGTCAAGCTGACTTTCAACAATCGTCTTTGTCTTCTCACTCGATAGAGGCTTCAATCCTTCTACCACAATGGTATGCGTCAAATCGCCTCTGTCATCATCTTCATCTTTTACTGTCTTAAACTTCCAACTGGGAGCCATCACCTGTTCCATCAACAGCGAGGCTGTAATAGCTTTTAAAAAGTCGTTTACAGCTACTTTAACTTCAGCTTGCTCAGCATCAGGCATAGCTATCAGGTTTACAAAACGAGCGGTTTCTTTACCCTCGCAATCTCGTGTACATCTACCAATAATCTGTATTACTTCGGTTAACGATCCACGTACACCAACCGTCAAGCACATCTCGCACCATTGCCAATCAAATCCTTCCTTGGCCGTACCAAGAGCGATGATGATATCCACATCGTCGCGGTGCTTGATATTTTGCAGATACCCCTGCACCATATTACGCTCCTTCTGATCGTCTTCTACAAGGTCAGCCACATTCAGTAGTCTGCCATCAGCAGTCCTCACATGATAGATACCTGTATTATAATCTTTCGACTCTATAGTACCTATCACTTTCATAATCTCATCAGTCTCAGTATATTTTCCAAGCCCCGTAGAAGCACGCTGGTTTACACTAGGAATATGGATTATGGTTTTCTTGGTAGTGTCGAGCACCTCACCAATACGGTCAAGGTATGAACCTTGATAGAAGTGATAGCCCAGAATCAGATTCTTCAGATACTTGTAGCCATTAAGTTGCTGGTAGTAATTATAGGTTACAGGATAGAATCGAGCCTCATCCTCAGCTCTGAGCACAGGCACGCCATCACCTCTAAAGTAGCTACCGGTCATAGCCACAATGTGTCCTGTAGAATTATTCATCACTCTTCGTACCACATCACCCAGATTCGAGTTGGCATCGGCGCTGGTATGGTGAAACTCATCGATGGCTAGAAGCGTGTCGTTAAACGCCTCATCCTCCAGTTCTTTCACGCCATTTCTCAACGTAGCATGTGCACACACCAGAATCTTTGCATTCTTTTGGCGGAAGAACTCAATAAAACGTCCTTTTTTGTCCTGCTCGTTCTTTACGTCTGTTAGATTGAAATATGCTGGTACCTCCCAGTTGGCGAAGAAGCCACCATTCTTCAGATTGGTGTTTTTAAACGAACGACCGATACTCTTTTCAGGAACAGCAACCACTACCCTTTTGATGCCCTGATTAACCAGTTTATCCAGAGCGATAAACATCAGTGCGCGACTTTTACCTGAAGCAGGAGGCGCCTTAATTAACAAGAAACGCTTAGCCCGATGCTCGTAGGCCATTGCCTGCATCTCACGCATACCTAAAGTATTTACGGCTGTAGCCGCACCTGTTTGCTGATACTTAATATCAACAATGTTGTTTTCAGTTTTTTGCATGTCAGAATATCTCTTTCTTACAGCGCTTTACTTCAAAAGATATTCTCTACGTTGATTCTGTCTGCGGCCAAGCTTAAGAGACGTTTTGAAATCTTAGTTGTTTTATTGCGCTATGATCTATTTAATCCGTTTCTTTAAGTTTTCTGGCTTCATCTTCATGTCCCATATATCTACTATACGAACCGTATCAGAAGAAGGCATATAAACATATATAATTTTAAACCTCTTCATAATGATAGCCGAACGATAGATGTGAGTTCTTGCAATCCAAGGCTCTGGTGTATAAGACTCTGGATGATTACGTAACCTATGCTCAATCATATTCATCTGTTTGTACCAACGCAAGGCTGTTGTCTCGCCAAACTCTAAACGTGCAAATGCGATGTGTTCACGAAATGAAACTCGCGCCTTTTTATTCCACCTTATCGTAGCCATGGAAACTCTTTTCTCAGCTCTATATCAAATTCTTCTGCTGTGACCCAATCACTCTCATCACCCTGTTCTGCTCTATCCAGTTCTGCCTCAATTTCAGCCATTCTGGCCTCAAACACATCTGCATCTTCTGTATAGAACCCGAGTTTTCCAACAGGAATCTGTGACATATCGTCATCAACTTCTGCAAAGGCATTGGTATATCCGCTACCTGTTGCAAGATAATTATCTGCTACAGGTTCGTTGCACATTCCTATGCTTTCGTCTTCGTCAAATCTGGGATATCTTTTTTCTTCCATGACTAATGTTTATTTAGACGGGGCAAAGATAAGCATTATTTTGTTTACATCCAAATATTTAATTACTTTTTTGCAGTCATCTTTTCATAGAGTTTAAAGAGGCATTCCAGGCGAGCTTCGTCAGAGGCAAAGGGATAGCCTGGGTAGCAACTCTCCACGATATCATCCAGTTTGGCATGAGCCTCACGCAAGTCCTGTGGCATCTTATCTGGATCGTAAAGCTCTGCCAAGGTCTTCTCTGGGTAATACTCGCGAGTGATTAGTACTTTTTCTGCAGCCTCCTCGATTTCCGCTTTCTTCTCATCAGAGATCTTTGGAAAGGGAAAGGTGTTGTAGCAGATAGTATTAGAATATTGCATATCCGTTTTCATTCTTCCAGCAACAGTTCTAACCCAAACCATATGCATAAAAGATGCAAGAATTCCCCAAAGACACATATCATATTCATCACCACAATATATTAACCTAACAGCATTTGACAGGACAGTATTTTCATCAGCAATTCCCATTGGTAAATACTTTCGTTTTTCAGAACCTGTTTGAGGTACTACAATTGATTTTTCTGCTCTATACTTCCTTTCTATAAATATATAAGGAGTATCAGCATAATTTCTTGTTGCTTCTTTTGTACTACTTGCCCTAAATGATTTTACTTTCTCCAATCTTTCTTTGAATGATGGTGACAACATCGATAGTTTTGAAACAACGTTTATATCAGATTCCTTAAAATAGAAACAATAACGCTTTTTACCATTTACAAATTCATCTGCTCCAACATATGACTTGACATATTTAGAGAATAGAGGATCTTCTGTCTCAATAGATTCTTTCTCTTGCAAAGACATCAATAAGTTTTGGTCATCAACAGGTGAGCATCCTTTTATCATCTCAGGAAAACCAGAAATAGAAATACCTGCTGGCTCAACGAAAGTAGTTTTACCAACAATCAGGTATGGACTTATGTTTTCCACAAAATTAACTTTCTCACCATCATAATATCTTCGTGACTTAATATTATCGTTAGACAACCCAATAATAGTAACAGCAACCATAGCATTATTCTTTGCATTGTTTTTCCACATAAAAGACTTATAAGCAAAGTCTATCACGAGACTATTTAATATGGTTTTCCATAGAAGAGCAACTTGCTCACCCTGAGTTACGGAATTAGTAGTCACAAAAGCACATTTTGCTCTATTTCCGTCAATATATTGACTTCCCTTTATAAACCAACATGCAATATAATCCAATTTGCTATAGTTTTGTATAGTGCCACAAACTATTTGCAAATCTTGCTTTTGCCCTTTTGACTGTTTACTATATCCCAAATACGGCGGATTGCCAAAGATAAAGACTTCTTCCTCTGGGGTATGCGGACATACCTCATTCCAGTCAATGCGACAGGCATTGCCACATACGATTTGGGTGATATTCTTCAATGGCAGGGCCTTGGTATTAACACCAAAGTTCTCATTCAGTTTGGTGTTCATCTGATGCTCAGCCAACCACAGCGACAGCATCGCTACCTCATGCGGAAAATCGAGCAACTCGATGCCATAAAACTGACTCAGCGAAACAACACTGTTATCAACAAACAAAATCTCTCCCTGAGGAGTACATTTCTGCTGCAATGACAGAATATCCATTTCAAGGAATCGCAAACACTTATAGGTTATAATCAAGAAGTTACCACTACCACAAGCGGGGTCGAAGAACTTCATCTTACTGATACGCTTCAGCAAGGCGTTTCCTTTTTTGATAACCGTCTTCAAATCATCGTAATATTGTTTTCTACTCAGCGCACCAATATCCAACATCTGTTTGCGCTGCTCATAATACTCATTCAGATGGTTATACTCGCCACGCAACTCGTCCAAGAACAGCGGATTAATCACCTTCATGATGTTTGGCACGCTGGTGTAGTGCATGCCTTGGTTAGCTCGCTCCTCAGGGTTAACCACAGCCTGAATCATCGAACCGAAAATATCAGGATTGATATCCTTCCAGTTCAGTTCCCCACACTCAATGATAATACGACGCGCTTTAGCACCCATCTTTGGTATCTGGATATGCTTAGAAAACAAACCACCGTTTACATAGGGGAACTGCTTGATAATGCTAGGCGTTTCTGACTTACGGAGTTGTACATCCATGATATTAAAACTCCAGTCGAGATAATCGGAAATATCAGAGCCGTCCTCTTTAGTATAACGCTGGATACTGCTGGTAAACAGATTCTCCTCAAAGATACCTGTATCCTCAGCAAAAAAACAGAACAATAGGCGACTGATAAACAGATTCAGGTCGTGCAAATCGTCGCTACTTCTGAACTCATTATACGAACGTAATTCATCGTGCAATTTCGCTAACTTTTCAGCAGCCTTGATATCAGCAGGGCTCTCCTCTACATAGTGCACACGCTCAACATCCATCAGCGGATAAAAGAATGCAAAATCACTAGGCAAGCGCTCTAACTGGTTTTCATAAGTATCTTTCTCTCGCAGGTCGTATGCTAAGATAGTTTTGCCATCGCTTACAGCCACAATTTTGGGTGCAGCCTTAATAATCATCGGATTTGTTTTCAGCATTTCAAGCTGATCAGTAAGCGAGAACATGCTTGTTTGCTGATAACAAAACAAGCCTTTGATGAGCAAACCATCAAAAGTCTTTAAAACACCCTTACCCTCTTTGTAGCGCTCAATGTCGCGTTCGCTTTTGCCAAAGGAGCGGAGCAAAGCATAGCCCACTTCGCTGGCACGTACACCATCACCAAACGAATCAACTAACCGTTGCTCTATCTCCCTATAGCCAAGTTGCAGTTTCTTTGCCATAGTTGTTGATATTGAAAAAGCGAACGGGATTCGTTCAAAAACACTTGAGCACCGACTAAACGCAAGAAGACGTGGGACAGTTTATACTTATCCAACGTCTCAGGCGCTTGGCCGGTGCCCACTCCAGAAGATAAGATAAACGCCCACGCCTATAGCGTGAGCATCCACTTTTATCATTCTAGAGTCGTCTGTTTTCGCGGCCAAGCTTAAGAGACGTTTTGAATAAAAAGCGTACGCTTCAAATTATTTACCCTCAAAAATCATACCGGCACCTCCTCTGAGGCTCTGTGACTGAGGAATTTACGTTCCAAGCCACCTCTGCCGTAGCAGCGTCGGGTTACGACGATTAGCCAGTACTTGATGGCAAAGGTACAAAAAGTTTTGTGAAAAATACAATATTAAGGCTAAAAAATTCAATATACAAGAAAAAAGGACGGAGAAAACGATAACATTCTCCGCCCCATATGGGTTAAAAGGTACTGTCGAGTCCCTATGATTTTTTCTGCTCACATAGGGTATAATTCCCTTATGGTTTCGGCAGCTGTAGCTTCGTTATATTGGTATATATCCATTAACAACAGTTTGGCACATTCGCGCCAGGCAAATTTTCTTACTCCCATACGTGCAGCAATCTCGCGCGCAACCTTAACAAGTTCCTTAAATGGATCAAAATCTTTATCATTTTCGTCTAAGCCATGCAGATAACGTAAAATAGACGCGTGGGATTCACGGCCGAGTTTAGTCCAAAAATCGGAATCGTAAATAGTAGCGATGCCCATCTGCATAAAAATCTTGCTAAAGGTCATACTTAGTTTCAAACCTCTAGTCTGGAAACTTGTATCTACACCCAGCGACTCCAACTTATCAATCTTATCATAAAAAGCCTTGGCTACATCTTTTATATCGCCACAATTATTTAAACGGCGTTCGGTAACCTCAAGCGGTTCAAAACGGGTAAGATCACCAAGCGAGCGAACATGTTCGGTGCGGGCTGCTTGTGCCTTAGATAGCTGAGCATCTGTAAGGATGGTACGAACCTCGAAGACATTCTCTTTTCCCGACCGACGAATACCATGACCAGTACAATCGGTTGTGATACGGACCGTGATGCGTTCTACACCATTTTCATCGGGCTCCATCGGACTAACAGTGAACGATCTTGTTGAAGTAATAAATTTCATCAAGAGCTCGTTCTTATCGCCACTCACCCCCATACGCTCGGCATAACGCTGAAAAAAATGAGGGGTAAAAATGAGAACACAATTCATGTCGCCACCATGAATCAGTTCGTTAAAACCTACCATGAAAACACCAATAGAGCTGGCTGTTTCGAAATAACAAAAACAATTAGGCATGCAATTAGAAGCCAAGCTATCAGGATAGTAAAAGGCATTTTCGAAGCATATCCAACGATTGCCTTCTGACGAAGTGTAATAGACTGGCTTAGAGAGCATTGGACGCTGAGAATAAGCACACTTACGCAGCAAATCGTCGCGCATGGCTTCATAACGTTTTTCGCCACCGAACTGTTTAATCATCCAGTATTTAGCTTTTTCGTATTCTTTGGCCAAGGTGGCCCACATAACGTCTGATGGAGTATTTAAATTTATCATTTCATTTATTCAGTTTGTTAAGCGGGGCAAAAGTACAAAAAAGTTTTGAAAAATACAAGAATGGGGCTAAAAATATGCAATATAAAAGAAAAAAGACACCTTTATGGTGTCTTATTATGTAAGCTTATCAAATACCGATTTACCTAAATCTGTTAGTACCCATTCGCCATCCTTGCGGCCACCTTTTCGAGTTAGGATGCCCAACTTTTTCAGCTTTGCCAAATCTCTTTCGATAGTTCTTTCTACATTAAGATTCTTTTCCGACATCTTTTCCGACATGGCCTTTGCTGAAATCCTGGAATTAAGAGACAACATTTTCAGTATAACTATCTGACGCTCAGATAGTTCTTTTACGACATCTTTTCCGACATCTTTGGTGACATCTTTTACGCCAACTTCCTCCTCAGCATTGGCATAAATGATGGTTTGGAACTGAGTGGGAGTAGATTTGAATACAGGTTTCAATTCGTCCCTGTAGCCCTCCAGCGCTTTTGTTTCGTTGCAGATTCGGGTTAATCCGCTTCCACGTTTCTCCATGTAGTCGAGCTGGGCCATCACATTGGCAAGAATGGGGTTGCGGCGCTCGGAAGACACATCAGCAATATTCAGATTTTGAATTAGCATGCCGTTATACATACCGCCAGGCGAGGTTACAACAATGCGATCGTCGTAAATATCCAGATGTACCTCGGACCCCATCACGGTATAATCTCGATGGATAAAGTGGTTTACCATTGCCTCTAACACGGCACGCTCGGCATACTCGGGTTTGTTTTTGCGACCATCAGGCAGTTTCTCCCAGCCACGCTTGGTGTTAGATTTCACAAAGTTCATAGCCTCATTAAGCAATAGCAGTACGTTGCCGGTGTACTCAGCATCGTTAATGGCATCGCCCTTCTCCTTGCCATCCCATCGTGTACAATACAGACGCGACTGCGACATCGGACTGTAATCGGCAAACAATGCACCTGCATTGGTAAGCTGACCTTCTTCAGTTACAAGTCCGAAAGACAGGAGATACTTTTTATCCCATTCCTGACCGGTTCGCTTTTTAAAAGTATTTGCCAAGAAAGCAAAAGAGTTGTCCTCAACTTTATAGTCGGTAAGCAGCGAGTCGTAAGTCCTGTTGGTACCTTTCAAAACCAAACGTAGCATCTGTTCGGAGGTGGCTGGCAGGCTCTCGTCGCCCACACGTATAAAGGCAATGCGCTGACCATCACCCACGTAGTAGTATGGTGTGTAATTACCGGACTTTACCTTCAGCTGTAGTACATCCATCCCGTCTATCCTATGCGGAATCATTTCTACATCTGGCAAAGGATCCATATAGTCGCGAATCTTGCAACTGATAGCTTCGCACACATGCTGCACATCGGCTAGTCCTACTACGATGCCCTCATTATTTACGCCGTAAAACAAGCTGCCACCCATGCCATTGGCAAAAGCGCTTACACTTTTAAGCCAGCTTTTAGGTTTGCTTTCCTCGAGTGCTACTTTATAGTCGTAAGCCGTACATTCAGCTATCAGTTCTTGTATAGTCGTCATTTTCAGTTCATTACTTTTAGTCTTTGCTTGCAAAGGTACAAAAAGTTTTGGAAAAAAATACAATATTAAGGCTAAAAATTCAATATACAAGAAAAATCCCAAAATATTTGGAACTTATAGAAAATGCTTCTATATTTGCAGCGTGAATGAGAGTTCTCGCTAAGGCGAGCGTCTTGGCTAACCAAGCCGAGCGGTATATAGGCGCGATTACATCAAGCTCCGCAACCGTTCTAATTTAAAACAAGCCGTTGGTCGAGAACCTGCGGCTTTCGTTTTTCTAATAAGTTGGTGCTCCTGGATTAAGTTGTTCAATGGCCAACATAATCTCTCGACGTGACTGTACACTGGCATTAAAAAATGAAACAAAGAAGAACTAAGCAAGAAAAATAATCACTTCACGAAAGAAAAATTTCAGTAATTTCAGTTTCAGTTTTGTTAGTGAGCAAGATGCATATTTGCAAAAAATCAACCTATTTAATATAACTATTATATATATTATAATATATATAATAGTTAATCTTTGTATTGAGTTTTTGACAGCACATAAAAGAAACTGAAACTGAAATACTGAAACCGCTAAGTAGCCGAGTGTACAAATTAACAATTCATTAACAGTTGACATTTTTATATATGACGAAAATTTCGTACCTTTGCATTGTCAAGATGAAGATGGAGATGATGCTCCCACACGAGGAAAAAGATTCTCCCACGTGCACTAAGAAAATCTCCCTCACGTGAACGGAAAAGTCATTGAACATTGAAGATTGACAATTGAACATTATTAATTTAAATTTTTATTTACAACAACACAAAAACAAAATTAGAATTATGGCATTGAAAGTTAAAGCACAGGAAAAGTTGCAGAAGATTGGCAAGTATGAGGGCACTTATCGCTACATCATGATGCCGGAGTTGTACACCTCGCTCTCTCAGGAAAAGGTGATTAAGGAGGCTGCCCTGCGCAGCGGAGTTAGCAAAGGCATTATGCAGGCCTGCTGGGATGCTGCTGGCGAGGTGATTAAGGCTTGGGCCACAGAGGGTCACTCGGTTGCGCTGCCAGGTTTGGGAACCATGCGATTCGGCATCCGCGCCAAGAGTGTGGCCAAGGTGGACGAGGTGAAAGCGGGATTGGTAACCAGTCGACGCATTATCTTCACCCCTGCGGTGGATCTGAAGGAGGAGCTGGCAGGCACAGCCATCCAGATTACCTGCTACGACCGCGATGGTAAGGAGATTAAGCGTGTAACCTCGACAGACCCAGGTACGGTAGAGGATCCCGACGAGCCAAGCAATGGCGGTGGCAATACCGGTGGTGGCAATAGCGGCGGTGGCAATAGCGGTGGTGGAAGCCATGAGCCTATCGGAGACTAAGGGTTGGGGGCGCAAGCCCCACCCTATCCATTGACCATTGACCATTAAACATTGACCATTAAACATTAAACATTAAACATTAAAAAGCTATGACAAAGAAAGAGACATTGAAGTTCATCGTGCAGATGATTGCCAGTATCGCTACTGCGATTGTAACGGCCCTAGGCGCCACGAGTTGCGTAGCAGCATGAAACATTAAAAAATCAGCCGGGGATTTACTCCTCGGCTGATTGGGTTTATATACTTGATCGTAGATTAGCGTGACTCTTCCTCGGCCTTCTTGGTCTCAGGGGCGTCAGCACCATAGTAGTTGTAGTATGCATTGTAGCGGTTGTAACCCCACTTAGCCTGCAGCATGTCGGGGTCGAGCTCCTTAGCCGTGTCGAACAGCTCGATAG
>JAEEGG010005680.1_pt1 | contig 29465 bp, 21 predicted proteins | sample 9134161 | NCBI WGS metagenome assembly JAEEGG01 (sample SAMN16246543, study PRJNA631951) | gut metagenome | biome: gut microbiome; feature: rumen; material: CR-attached | host: Bos | place: Iran: Karaj | collected 2018-10
TGTCCTCAAGCGCAGTGAAGAAAGCCTGCGACGGATAGAGCGGCAGATAGAAGTCGAGCTTGTATTCGCCGGTCGCGAGGCGCTTCAGCTTGTGCTTGTAGAAAATGCGCGTCAGCTGCGACGCCTTCAAAAGTGCTGACGGATGCCGCCAATACCGCCACGCGCACGCAAGCGACATGCGCACGTAGAAGAGAAACTTCCGAAAGCCCGTTATGTTCTCATTCCTTTTCATCGTTGTACCAGAGAAAGAGAAGCTGGATGGCGACAAGGGAGACGATGGCATAGAGCCAAGTCGCCGCTATAAAATGCAAGAGCAGCATAAGAACGCACAACTGACAATTCAGGCAAGTCGCACGGTGAAACATATAATGCGAGACAAGGCGCTGAAACACGATGACAATCGCGATAATGACGACCGAAAGAAAGAAGCAACCCACATTGAACCACGAAAGGAAATTCATGCGCAGCACGGCGAGGCATGGACAGCATACGGAAACGAACAGCGCGACTCTCGGACAAATCGTCTGAAGCGTCCTTACTCCGGCCGCTCGGTCGCCATCCACGTCTTTGAAATAGCTGTTGTGACACATCAGAGAATGAGCGGGCACAATCCAAACCCAAACAAATTCCAGCTCCTGCGCATTCGGACAGCGCCCCGCAGCGCCAGCTATGGCGAAAAGCGCGCAACATGATATTGCGCAGGCATAGACAAGGCAGTTCAACACTGGCACGCGTTTCAGGAGCGAGTATGCGATATTCAGAACCCCGCCAAGCGTGAGAAATGCAAGAGTCCAAGGCGACATCAGATACCCGGCGACCGCGATTGCGGCGAGCCCCGCGGCTGAAACGGCAAACGCCGGGAGCGGACTGAGTGCGCCAGTCACCATCGGACGGTGCGGCGCGTTGATCGCATCCTCCTTCCTGTCGCACCAGTCGCTGAAGATCTGGTTGAAGCCCCAGGCGAAGAACCCCATCGCAAGAAGCCCCGCATCGCGCAACGTCCACGGAAAGTCGTTTAGCGTCCAGGACAACTTAATAAGCTCGTTGTAAGTGCCATGCGCCAGGCACAGCCCCGCCAGCACGGTCGTCGCGGTGACGAATCCGTAGTAGAGCCGCATCGAGCGGAGGTAGTAGTAGAGAAACTTCAGCACTTAAGCGCCCTTGCAATAACATCAGCGGCTTCGTCGATGATTTCGGTTGTATGCGCGGCGGTTACGCTTGTGCGGATCAGCGCGGCGCCTTCGGGCGTTGCAGGCGGAATGAACGGATTCACGAACACGCCTTCGTCGAACATCTTCCTTGCGGCCGCGCAAGTCTCGTACGTGCCGCCAGCCTGTATCGGTATGATCGGCGTGAAGCGGCGCATGGCAGGCTCCAGCACCGGCAGTCCGCGCGATGCGAACGCTGTGCGAGTGTATTCGGATATCGAGCGCAGTTTCGCCACAAGCTCTGGATGCTGCTTAAGGTATCTGAGCGCGGCAAGGGCCGCAGCCGCGCTCGCGGGTGGAACCGATGCGGAGAACACAAACGGATATGACGAATGGCGCAGGAAGTCGATAACCTCGCGTTTTCCGGCCGCAAAGCCGCCGAGCGAGGCGAGGGACTTCGAGAACGTTCCCATGACGATATCCACGTCCGCGTCGAGTCCGAAATGCGACGCCGTGCCGCGTCCGCCATCGCCAAGGACGCCGAGCCCGTGCGCGTCGTCCACCATCACTGCGGCACCGTACTTCTTCGCCAGTGCGCAGATGTCGGGGAGATTTGCGATGTCTCCGTCAACGGAGAACACACCGTCAACCACAACAAGCGCCCCCGCGCCAGACGGCACCGAGGCAAGGCACGCCTCGAGCCCGGCCATGTCGTTGTGCTTGAAGCGAAGCATCTTGCCGAGGCACATGCGGGCCGCCGAATAGATGCTCGCGTGGTTGTCGACGTCGCAGACAAGATAGTCGTGGCGTCCGACGAGCGCGCTTATGACGCCGAGGTTCGTCTGGAAGCCGGTGCCGAACGTAATCGCGTCCTCCTTGCCGACGAAATCAGCAAGTTCGCGCTCAAGCTCGAGATGGAGGTCAAGCGTGCCGTTGAGGAAGCGCGAGCCAGAGCAGCCCGTTCCGTACTTCTCGACCGCCTTGACGGCAGCCTCCACGACTTCCGGACACGCCGTGAGGCCGAGGTAGTTGTTGGAGCCCAGCATGATGCGGCGCTTGCCCTCCATGACGACTACTGCATTCTGCCGGGATTCAAGTCGGTGGAAATACGGATAGATTCCTGCCTTGCGCGCGTCCTCCGCGCGAGTGTCGGCAACACATTTTTCAAACAGCAGCTTCATACTAATCATATTTTCCTTGTGCCGACATTATACCATTTCCGCATTTTCCACCGCAACTAGGGCGGATTGGGACGCTATCAGAAGTTGTCGAACTTCTTCGCCATCTGCGCATGCGCGTCGCGGACGCTCTTGCCGTTCGAGCTGAGCTTAATCTGGCCGATGTTCATCACACCGCTGGCTTCCTTGTTGAAGGTGTCCAGCGATATGTTCAAGTTGCTTAGGTTTATGGCCATTTGAAGTTCTCCTTATCATTCGTTCGTCCACATTGCCTACGCGCGAAACGGGAAAAGGTTACATCCCTTCATCAAACCATCCGGGCTTGGCGATGACGCGCATGATGTTGCGGCGGAAATATCCTTCGGTCAGGTGGAGGATGCGCAGGCCGATATACGACCTGGCCTTGGACGAAGATCCAATGGTCACGACATCGTCGTACCAGCCGTTCGCCCTGTTCGGAGGGACGGGGCCGGCGATCTTGCGCTGCGTGTCGTGGTCGTTCCAGGACTCCGCCGAAACGACATGCCCCTTGTAGTACAGCGTCTTCGCGTAGAAGATGGCTTCGTCGAGCCGCGAAATCGCTGCGCTCTTCGCGCCCTCGGGCAGATTCGCCGTGAGCTCGGCGATGTAATTGTCGCGCTTCTCGCCCGGCTCGGCAAGCGCCATGAGATGGTTGTAGAGATCCTCGTCGATGCAGTCCGGCATCGCGGTCGTGTGCATGCCGATGGTGTTGAGGAGGCAGTAGTGGAGAATCGGCGTCTTAAACTTCGTCGTGTCGACCGTCGCGGTGCCGTCGTCATGGAACTCGATGCCGGGATCTGTCAAGAACGTGTTCACGAGGCGCCCCCGCTTTTCCTTGTCTAAGCTCTTCGGATACAGTTGCACCGCCGTTTCCAGCATTTTATCCTTGAGGGTTTCGGCCTTGGCCTTGGTGAGCTGGAACGTTCGGATTCCCGTGCGGTAGTCGGGGAAGCAAGCGTCGTTGTCGATTCCCTTCACCGAGACGGTCCCGTCCTTCCCGACGGAGATGAAGAAGTTGTGGCTATGGCGGTCTCCCTGCCCGGTGATCATGTCGAACCATTCGAGCCGGTTCGCCTGGCGCATCAGCCCGCCCACGACCTTGGCGTACTTGGCGTCGTCCAGCCTCTTTATCTGCCGCACGGTAAGGTCTCCCTCCGGCGCCTTCACGGAAATCCCGAGATTCGGGAAGTCTTCCGCCTCCACGCCCTTCGCCTTCTCCATGAAGATGCCGAAATCGCCCTTGTGCGAGCCGACCGTGGTCTTGACCATGACATCCCCGAGTCCGAGCGCGTCCGCCGTCCTCTGCGACGCCATGTTGAGCTGTGCGACCGTCTGGATCGCCTCTATGCCATTCGAGATCGTCAGGTTCTCCATGGCCTGGCGTCCAGGCGACTCCGGCTTGAAGATGTACGACGTGCCGTCCTTGTAGCCGACTTCGTAGACGGAGTTGAACGAGCCGCTGCCGCGCTTGACCGACGAGACATGGTTTACGTCGTCCAGCTTCGAATCCACGTCTTCGTCCTTCATGCCGTGCAGACGCGCCTCGACGAGCGTCGTGAACCTGAGCTTGCCCTCGAAGGCGGCGCGCACGGTGTCGCTCGTCAGGAAATCGGCGTTGGACATGTTCTCGGCCGTCTCGTGCATCAGCTTGAGGTGGACGGTCTGCGACAGAGCGCCGTTCGATGCGTTTACGAGCTTGCGAAGCGTGAGTGTGTGCACGTTCTTGTCCGGATCGACAAGCACATCCCCCGCGAACGGTATGTACAGTTTGGCAAACTCCAGGGCATGAGACTTGCCGGCGGCCTTCTCGGCGGGGGTGAGCATGCCCGAGTTCTTTACGACGCCCGCAATCACGTTGGCGATCTTCGTCTCCGCGTCGCCATCGGGGGAGATGACGGCGCGGGCCATGCTGTCCGCCAGTCTCAGCAGGCCCTGCTTTATGGCACGCTGCTCGTTCCTTGATTTTGCGTAGGCATCCGTCGCGTCCTTCAGCGTCTTGTATTTCGCGTCATTGGGGTCCTTCGCGTACGCGACCGCCGCGCGGCGCAGATTTTCGCGCCTTGCGACAACTACCGCCACGTCGGGCGAGAGCGCCTTGAGGATCGGCAGGAACTTCGGGTCGAGTATCTTCATTGGAAGCGGCGCGAACGCCTTCTCGGCGAAGTTTACCATCGACTCCTTCGCGATTTCGCGCCGTGCGTTCGCGAGCTTGCCGCCAACCGCGTCGAGGATGTCCTTCGCGGCCGTGAAGAGCGTGCGGTCGATGCCGATTCCGCTTGTCCCAGCGACGCCGCGCTTGACGGCGTCCTTAAGGGCATACGACATCGTGTTGATCTCGCGTCCGATCGCGGCGATCTCCTGGTCTGAAAGCTGATTGCCCTTCCCCTGCGTCTTCGAGAGCTCGTCCAGCCGGTTCGCAATCGGCTCGACCGCCTCCCTCATCGCCGCAATCGCGGCGTCGTTGCCGTGCATCTTGAGCGCCTGCCGCGGCAGAAGCTTCTCAAGCGTCTGGTTGAGATGGTCGATGGTCGCCTGATCCCCAGGAATGGGATCGTTTTCGAGAATGGCGGCGAACTGGCAGACGAGCGTCTGTATCTCGCAAGTCCGGCGGTCGCACTGCATCATCGCCTCCTCGAGCGAGTCCGCGAGCTCCCCCCGCGGCAGCTGGTTGGCGATCTGCCGCAGCTTGTCCGAAAGCTCCATCTGCGCGTCGAGCGCCTTCTTGATGGCCTCGCCCGCCGGATTCGTCATGTTCCAGTCGAACTTGCCGTCCTTCGCCGAAACCGCCGCGGCAAGTTCGAAGCCCGTGAACTTGTTGATCGCCTTGAACGCGGCGTCCGCCTTGTCCGCCGCGGCGTTCATCGCCTTGCGGTCGCCCTTGGTGAGGTTCACCTGGTTGAGGGTGTCCTTCAGCGAGACCGCGTCGATCCCCTTCGTCGCGCTCTCCGCGGCGCGCGCAAGGAGGACGTCGAGCTGACGGACGAGCGCGCCCGTCTTCTCCGCGGCGTCGCTGGTCTCCTTGAGCGGGGATGCCTCCTTTACGCCGCCGGCATCCGACGCGCCCGGACCATTCACGCCGCCGACCGACTTGTTGAGCGAGACGCCGATGTCCTCGCCCGGCTGCTGAATCGTGGGCAGAGTCGGCCTCACGCCGTTGATCGCGCTGAAATTTGCATGTCCGCTCATTGGTTTTCCTCCTGTTTACGCAATGTATACACCTCACGCGGCGGAAGGTTACACGCTTTTTCGCGACATGCCCGATTTCTCTGTTTGTTGTATATTTTACCAAATTTCCGATTCGTTCGACTGTTGTAGAAAGCGTCGCCCTAATCGACGCTGAACAACCCTAATCGACTCTGGCGTTTAAGCCGCAAAGAACGCAAAGGTCGCAAAGAAAGAACTCCGTGGGATGCCTTGCGACATCTTGTCAAATCATGCGGTTTTACAATCTAAATCACAACCGTCAAAGGGGTCTATCCCCGCAATTTCACGTCGTCTTCGGCGAGCGCGACATGATTACATGGAATTACTATTGCTCTGCAAGCCGCAACATCGGAATCTGAGAGAAATGCTCGTCGTGTGTCGCAAGAACATATCCCTTCTCAATCGCGCTCGCCGCTATCCATATGTCGTTTTGGGGAATCATCCGCCCGGAACCCTTAAGTGCCTTGTATATCTTGGAGTAGTATAAAGACGTGGTTGTGGATACATCTGCAAGAACCACCGGCGGAGCGTCAAGGAACTCTTCCAGACGTTTGCGGAGCATCTTTCCCCTTTTCCTACCTTCATCGAGTCCATTCATGTACTCGGCATACACGACAGGATGTACAACCACAGACTCCGAAGTCTCTATAAGCTCGGCGAAAGGCTCATCGCCCCTGAAATAGCGAATAAGGACATTTGTATCAACAAGTACGCTCGCCATGTCAAATGTCCTCCTTGTCAACTTTGGAGAAGTCTGCACCCTCTACATAGGCAAGCAGATCGGAGGCGTCCTTGCTGTCAACGCACCCTCTAAATCTGCTCAAGCCATTGTCAACCTTCATACGTGGCTTCGGCACCACGCCAAGGGCGACGGCAAGCAAATCCTTTACAGACTGGTTAAGGCTCTTCGACTGGCGCCTCGCATAGACCATAAGAAGCTTGGCCGTCGCCGGCTCCAACTCATGTATTGTCAACGTCTTCGGCATCTTGCATCACTCCTTGCTTTGAATTTGATTCATATTATACATCACAATGGCCTTGGAATGCAAGTGCCATTTAGACGAAAACCGCCATGCCATTTGGACAAACACAATCAACAATTTTTCCTGCGTGAAACCGAGCAGGAGCGCGGCGGATTTGCCGCGCCGCAACGCCTATTTCACCGCCCGCCCGGAAACAGCCGCTTCGCGGGGCTTCTACCCGATTCCGAGGTCATTCAAAGGGTTAAAATCGCAGAAAGCCCCGTAAAACGCGCGTTCTGCGGGGTCCGTCCCCCACCCGTTCCTCCAACCCTAATCGACCCTAACCATCCCGACTCTAACCGACCCTAATCAACTCAATGCAATCCCGCGCCGAAACGTGGCCCCCATTTTACAATGGTTTCGAGGGGTCCGTCCCCCACCCGTTCCCGTGTTGAGTGCGCAACTATTGCTGCACGATATTTTCAACCGTTGGTGGGTATCTTGCTTTAAGAGGCTCATAAAAGTTACGCTTAATCCATTTGATACGCTGCAAAGAAAGAATGTCAGACTTCGCCTTCATTTCGGCCCGTGTAAGGCATTGCTGCAGCATGGCAACTACGGCTGGAGTATAGATGTTTCGCTTCAAATCATTTTGATCCGGTCCTCGGTACATAATCGGACCAAACTCCGTCTCACCTATGACACTGGGTATTGCCACTTTCCCAATCCATATCTTTTCTAAAGCATCAAAGAATGCCGCCATGTCCTTGGCACCAGCGCCAAACATCAACCTGTAATGTTCATCAAGTACAGCGTCGAGGTCAATGTCATGATCCCAGGCAAACCTTGAGAACACATAGAAATTAAGGTAATTGTGCAAAATGTGAAGCCGTTCACCTGGAGCACAGTTACTCTCCGCAAAACTACCCTCGACATACGGTGCTACCCTTTTGTAGAACGAAATGTAGGCATGGGGTGCGTGCTGAGGGATGTCCTGCGCCATTAGACGCCCGTAGTTTTTCATCGGATACGTCCACAACCACTTGACCTTGCGCCCAATTTTATCATGCCATCGGCGCACAAAGTCGACTTGAAGATCGCGTACTTCAGGATGCGATTCGCTCCACGGCCCACCTACTGTAAGCAACACGTCTACGTTCTCGGGAATATGCACTGACGGCACGTCGCGATAGGGACCATATGCTGCCTGCGCAACCGAACCCGTAAGACCGGCCTTTGTAATGGCATTTGCCACCGACACAGTATTAGACCATATTAATTCGGATGCGAAACCGGAACAAAGAGAAAAATCGTTTGTCGTATACGCCTTCTGGCAGTTTGCACACCAACAGGCCTGCAATGCATCCTGTGGCATTATGTCTATCAGTGCCTCCCCGTTGCGTACACGCATGACCGATTCGTTGCGAATTATATCCCATACAGGGGATGTGTGGCACAACTGCCGTCCTTGCCACTCCTGTTCAAAGTCTGTACCCGTGCAGCGTGTACCGTCCTGTCGAAGCTGAAAATACTCTGGATTAGAATCGCTAAAGCGCTCCGCTATTCGAAATCGATTCTGTCCATGCGCACAGACAAGGCCAAATTCACGTTCTCTGAGTCGCAGCCGATATAGCAACCTAAGTCCGTCAACTTCCCTTTTTGAAAGTGCATCGCCGCCATCCTCCGGCCATAGTCCTGCTTCGGAAATAAAACAATCTCTCACCGTGAAGTCTGGTCGCACCCTGAAATCCCCACGTACTGTCACACTCTCTTTGGTTGGCACAACAGTTCCGTATTTTCCAGGAAAATAAAACCTTATCCCGGCAAAACGCTCAAGGAAGTCATAAACTCCATACAATGTGCCGCAATTGAACTTTGCATCATTCAATCCATTGGCGATCCGTTCTTCAAGATCGATATTATCGTCATGCCCAGCAATGTAAATGTGCGTGCCATCCGAACGGATTCGGAACTCGTCCTGCATAAACCCGGAAACATCTATTCCCGCCGCACGGCTCAACTTTCCGACGCCAAGCACTATCGACACGTTACCGACACATGGCTCATTAACAATGGGGATATCAGTGCCAAGCACACGAGACAAAAAGTTCGTCGTCTCAGCGGCCGCAAATCTGACCGTGCCGGGAGATTCCTCATCTATAACGACCTGAACACGACCTGGACGGAGAACCGTTACAGCCGGCCTTACCCCCGGAATCTGCGGTGCTACGCTTACCAGTTGACTGCCGCAAGGCGTGACTGGATACTTTCCCATCGCAGAAAATATATACCATGCACTCATCTGACCACAGTCATCATTTCCAGACAGGCCGTCAGGCGTAGGCTTGTAGAATCGTCTGAATATCTCACGGACGACAGCCACGGTCTTTTCCGGCTTGCCGATCATGGCATACAGGTAGGGGATATGATGACTCGGTTCGTTGCCATGTGCATATTGTCCAATAAGCCCGGTAACGTCGACAATATCGCTGTCCCCGTATATTTTTGAATCTGCAGCGAAAAGTTCGTCCAGCTTTCGCTCTGCCGCGTCTCGTCCACCCATAGCGTCAATCAATCCTAAGGGATTGTGCAGAACGTGCCAAGTCCACTGAAATGCATTACCCTCGGTGAAGTCATTAGCGGTCTCAATATTATGTCCCACGGCATATGGGTCATATGGTTCGCGCCAGCCGCCATCCGAAGTCCGACCACGCATAAAACCGGTCTTCGCGTCGTATACACCCCTCCACAAATCGGCGCGTCGCATGAAAAATGCTGCGTCATCAATATATCCCAACTTATCGGCCATCTGCGCCGCGCACCAGAAATCAAACGTAACTTCAAGCAGTCTGCTTACGCTCTCGCCCTTGTTCAGGTCACATGGATAGTACCCATACTTGTCAAGCTGCTGCCATTGAGACTTAACCGGCACCAAACCGTCTGTCCGCGTCAAAGTGTCACGTATCTGCGAATAGGCCTGACGCCAGTCCACTCCGTCAAACCCCTTAAGGAACGCGTCTACAATCACCGGTATTGAATGGATGCCAATCATGCCTTGGTTCTCATGTCCGCTTAGAACCCATATCGGCAGGAAACCCGTGCGCCGTCCCTGTTCAAGCATGGAATTTACAAATTCACCGACCTTCTCTGGGAAAAGCAGTGTGTAAAGCGGATGGGCCGCACGGTAGGTGTCCCAAAGTGAAAATGTCGTGTAAAACCTCTTTTCCCCCACATCGCTATGCAAATTTGGCTGAAAGCACAGGCGGTACATACATGTATAGAGTGTTGTCTTCTGTTCTGGCGACACATTCTCCGGCACCACAAGCCGAGACAGGGCATCCTCCCAGGCCTCCTCCGCCTCTCGCCGTATCGAGTCAAAGTCAAAACCATGACGTTCTGCGGCCATATTCCGCAAAGCTCCTTCTTGTGAAACAGCTGACAATGCCACACGAACTCTTAGACTATTTGACATGCTGCGACATACATAAATGGGCGATTTCTTGCCCTTTTGCAACGGCAACGCCTCTATCTTAAGGGGCAAGTCCGAGTCCAGAACAAAATGGAATGTCCGCGTCACCCACCCTTCCATGCGGCAGGTGCCAACGATTCGTGATCCTGAAACCACATGACATGTCGCCTCAGACACAATAGAGTGTATGCCGTAGTTTGGATCTAGGAAAAAGCCGATTGGACGCTCGGACTTGAATCTATAGTAGGCTACACGCTCAGAGCACGTACACTCGGCGGTGACACCCACATCGTCAAGCACGACCGAATAATAACCAGGCGACGCTTTCTCCCTTTCATGCGAGAACATGCTTCCGGGCACTGCGGGCGGCGTGCCCGCGAATGGGAATATGCCCACGTCCCCAAGGCCGCTGGAGCCAGTCCCGTTAAGGTGTGTGTTCGAAAACATGATGATTCGCGCATCCTGATAATCGTAGCCTGAACAATGCCTCCACGAATGCGGATCGCATCCCGTATCCCCGCCCGGCTGAACCATGCCGAACGGATAAGCCGCGCACGGCGTGCAATGCCCGGTACCTCCTGTTCCTATAAAAGGATTAACATGTGCTATTGCAGCAAGCAGAATAATTGCCGTCATTTTTCTGATTCCTCCCCACAGAATTCAAGACTGCCGCCTTCCAGTAAACCAGCCCTGTGCACAATACCACCCTCCAACGGTATACCATTCAACCTAACGATCCCCCTTTTGCCGGCACTCGCACTGAAACCGGTTCCTGCGATGAAAAGCTTGCGTCCATTACCGAGCGTCAACCTCGCTCTGTCGAACAAAGGAGCCCCCAAAGCGTACGTTCCGGACACAGGGCAGACCGGATACATTCCCAGAGCGCTCCAGACATACCACGCGCTAGTCTGACCATTGTCTTCGTCGCCACAATATCCATCCGGCACCGGCTTATACAGCCTGTCCATGACACGCCTTGACCACATACCCGCCTTCCAGGGTGAATCTGTCCAATTGTAGAGATATATCATATGCTGGACGGGCTGGTTGCCGTGTGCATACTGTCCGAAACCGATGCTCTGCATTTCCCGTATTTCATGGATACAGACACCGTAATGCGACCAATCGGCAGTAGTCGGCATAGTGAACATCTCATCAAGTCGCCGCTCGAACTCCCGCTTTCCCCCCATCGCCTCCATCAGCCCATGCACATCGTGAAGCACACTCCACGTCCAGTGATGGGCACAGCCTTCCGTAAAGTCCCCTCCCCATGCATATGGGTTGAACGATACATCAAACGTCCCGTCTGAATTTCTCCCAGCTACAATTTTCCGCTCCGGGTCAAAGACATTGCGCCAGTTCCGGCTACGCCCGTCATAGCGGTCAATTTCCGTCTGGGGTCGTCCTAGCGACTCGCCTAGCCTCGCCAGGCACCAGTCGGCATATGCATATTCAAGAGTCCGCGAAGCGGATTCTTTGGTCACGCTCCTTGGCACATATCCTTTTGAATTGTATTCCGATACACCGGCACGTCCAATTGCCAACAGCTTAGGATGTGAGTTTTCGACCTCATGTACAGAGGCGTCGTACAATTCACCGATATCGAATTCTCCACGGACACCAGAAAGCCAAGCGTCGGCAATCACGCTTACTGCATTATTACCAATCATGCAGTCAGTAAGGCCAGGGGAGGACAGCTCCGGGAGCCATCCACATTCCCTCCAGCAGTTCTGCATCCACTGCATCATCTTCGCCGACTGCTCTGGATAAACGATGTTTAGAAATGGGAAAAGCCCGCGAAAAGTGTCCCAGAAGCAAGTTCCGGCATACCAATAGCCATCGCGCGTTGCACCGTCGGCAGGGCTAAAATGCACCACCTTGCCCTTGTCATCTATTTCCCAATGAGTCTTTGGAAACAACAGCATGCGATAGAGACACGTGTAGAACAACTCCTTGCGCTCATCGCTTGCCTTGCCCAAACAAACTCGTGAAAGCAGATCATTCCATGCATCACGACCCTCTCGAACGACCATGGGCACATCCTTACCGAGAATCTCGTCAAGGTTCCTTTTTGCCTGCGGAACAGAAATGTAGCTTGACGACAGCCACACGGTCACCTTGTTCCTCAGACTCGGCATCTTAAAAAAAACATGAAGCACACCATCTGCCGTCTTTGTGGTGCCAGCGACCTCCTGGTCGAACGCAAGCACAAAGAAGTTACATGGCGCCACACCTTCATGTGGCGCATAGACATCAACGACACTCTTGCCGACAACGACCCTGGCTCCTGCATCATATCGGACATCTCCGCCGGGAAAAGGATCAACGACCAGCCCCATCCGAGACCCCTTTGGATAACCAATTTCAACAACGCAAGAGCGCATCGCAGGGGCTACTTGCATCTCAATGCCGACTTCGTGGAGCTTGACATCGTAGAGCTCGGGAAGCATAGTCTCGTCTCTATGATCATATGGATAGTAGCGTTCTGCCCTGCTTTTAGGCACATCATCCCCTATGACGGGGAATATCCCCCAACATGCGTAGTCCCCAATCCACGGAGAGAGTTGGTGGGTCAGGCGAATGCCCCTGAACTCCGTGTCATTGTAGTCATAGAACCATCCCCCAGTGACGTTTTGCCGAGTCTGCGGGGAGAACGAATGCATACCCCACGGACGGCCGATCGCCGGATAAACGTTGCCATGCGACAGCTCGTAGGAGTTGACGGTGCCCATTTCAGGCCGAACATACCGCGTCAGGCCGACAGAAGCGGCCCCACGTATCTCCTGCCCAGATTCTGCGTAAAAAGCCGCGAAGAAAAATGCGAGCAAAAACAATGCTGTCTTCATAGTTCGCATCCACATTTCAAAATCAGAAACCGTCACAACACCTACTGAAATATAATTGCAAACCCGTCGGACAAAAGTGTGATTGAATCGCCCAGTATGCGCGGACGCATCCTACGCCTGCAACCCTCAACATACACATCCCAATTCCTAATGTCTTCGGGATTCACTGCCTTCAGCAGCTCGAACTGCAGAGGCACCTCATTCAACCTGACATTTGGCGGCACTTTCTCGATGCGCAGAAGTCCTTCCTTAGACAGCTTGATGCCGACTATGGAACCTCCTCCCTTGCTGTAATCATAGACAATCTCCGAGATGCATCCATTCGTAACGGCAGACGCATCAAGTGTAGCGCCAAAATCAACTTCCAGTGCAACATCCTCGCCTAGCGGCATGTCGGTCTTCATTATAGATGCTGCAGTGTGAGGGGCAAATGCGGCATCTGGCCCCAATGCCGCCCCATTATACCATGCGTACAAGGTTGTCGGACGCACGACATTGCTGCGACGGTCTACTTCAAACCACGTGACTCCATCAACACTCGCTTCAAGCGTCCAATCTACAGGCGACCGCTCCGGGCAGTCGTTTGCCGTGCAGAAGTTGTAGCTGCTCAGAGTCCCTGCATTTTCGGGCAAATGCATCGTCAGGACAATCGGGCGCATATCGGAGACAGTCGTGCAGAACTTGGTCTCCGTGTTTGCATCAAAAAGGCACGAAGGTTGTTCACTTGCACCGCACCGCTGCATGACATAGTCATCGCGGACACAAAACGAACCAGACGGAAGATCCGTAGCCGCAGTGCCAACAGCCTCTTGCGAAAGGTTGGCATTGACTCGTCCGCCAAGCTCATCGTAGATGGCGAATTCAGAGAGTTGAAACACCTTGGAGATGGAATCATCCCATCTGGAAATATTAAGGCGGATCCATTTGGCCTGAGTCTCAGACCCAAACGAGACACGTCCAGACACGACGCGCAATGTACCGGTACCGTTCACACGGCCCTCCAGACAGCCCCCTGCTAGCTCAAGCGCAGATCCGCAATGTAATGCCACGCTTCCGCCATCATTCAAGTCAAGACTGGCGACTGCCACGTCCATTCCCTCCGGCACGAGGAATTCAGCACCGGCCTCGACTTCAACATGCGCATCCTTCAACACCCTTGAACCGCCTGTCAAGCTAGCCGCCCCTGCCCACCCCGAGAACTCAGTACCAATCCAGCTGTTCTCGCCAACATCGGGCTGCACAAAATCTTCGCGTACATCTATATCCACCCATGTAGATCCATCTTGGCTCCCCTGTAGTCGGAAGTTCTTGGGACTGCGGTTCTTGTTCGAATTCACCTCAAAGCAGTCATTACCGGTGGACCATGTATAGGCATCTACTTTCAGCGGCCTTGGATAATCAATCTGCAGCCAGCAGGTTCTATCCTCGTTGATGTAGGACATGTGAGGGTCGCAGAACTTCGTCGTCAGATCGCCGTCTAGCGCCGCAGCCGGAGACTCCCCTGAGGATGGCTGCGAGCCATCTGGGCGACATGTCGCCGACGAAAACCCCTGGGTGACATCGCGGCCTGCGAAGAGGAACTTGAATTCTCCAATCTGCATTGCCTCCGCCCACAATCCTTGGCAGGACTCAACGAAAAAGCGGTAATGCGGGAATTCGGCAATCGTGCCAAGTGGAAGAAGCGATCCTGCGGCAACCCTGATCGACTGGATGGAGCTTGCAAGCGACATGCACCCACGTCCCTGTTTAACAACGTTAATATTCCCTTGAAAGCCTGCCGACAACGTAATGTCTTCGTCGGACATCCCCACCGACACATTGGCGACGTTGGAAGAAGTATTTGTAACGATACCGCCATCTGATACGATGTTGTTTGCAGAAAAGTCAGTCCCATCCAGGTCGAACACGCCTGACACTACACGCACAATACCCTTTCCAGGGCCCACGGGGACTCTTCCGCCCGCGTTCTTCAAGCACGAATGACCAAACACTGTATCTCCATCATAATCGGCAACAAAGGCATCCCTCGTACCGAAACGGACCTTGCCGCTACCACTTATGACCATGCCACCAGAACCCGTCAGTCTAAGCGTGCCATGGTCCCCCGCCTCACGAACAGCAACGTAAGCTCCATCGCCCGCACCGTTGTTTATGAAGTTGAGCCGTATGGGGTTCAGCCCGATTCCTTCGCAGCTAAGGCCCCAGCCTGCAACATAAAAACACCCGCCGAGGAAATCACCGATAAACGACATCTGCCCGCCATTGAAGCCGATGGCAACTGACGGATCGTCGTTCTTAACCAAGTAATGACTGACCAAATGACCGCCTTCATGTAGGGTTATCCGTCCAAATTCTTCACCTCTGTGCATACCGTCGTTGAAACCATATGGCGTGCAATACAAAGGAGTGTGAAGCGTTCCATAGATGTCCATTGTCGCATGAGTCTCATATCGCCCACTTTCGTTGCCTGCGAAATAGGTCACGCCTCCGTCTTGAAGCCAATTCAATTCTACTCCCTGGCCGATGGTGACGGCTGCGCCGCTACCGTCGTGACCGACGTATTTTATCCCAGGCAACGAGCCACTTTCGTCGTAGACTACATTGCCGATGATGACAGTATCGGAGAGCGCGGTAAAAGTCTGCATCCCCGCTGCTAAAGCCAAAGCTGCCGCACTGGCTTTCGTTCCGGTCAATGATCCCAGAATCATTCTTGCGTTCATGACGTCTCCTTTTTTGATGTCTTTTGGCAATATTATAACACAGGCGTACTCTGCTTTCCCAACTTGCAAATACAAGTTTACTTTTTTAAGCGACAATACAAGTTTGCCCTCGACAGCACTTTATAATACGCTGAATGACAAAAAGCGAACCATGTATTATCGGTTGAGCGACCGGGTTGTGTTAATCCCTGTTTACAAGATTAAGTGTCTCGGTCCGGATGCCGACGTAATCGCTCTTTCCGGAAGACGCCTCTGCGGAATTGTATTTATCCGCCAGCACATTGATTTCATCGACAAAGACTCCCTGTTCTTTCAGCATCCTGATTTTTTCTGCTGCAACAATCCCGTTTCTCATATCCATGAATCGCCACGATGGTGATCCGTCAGGATAGACGAGGAAGGTATCTCCCGCCATCCACGAACAATAACTGGCGTCGATCACAGGGTCTTCCGGCCAGCTGTTCCACGCCCAGCGCAAAAATCCATCAAGACCGCACATCGACGGATATGCCCCAAGCCAAAATGCCTCGCCCAAACCCGAGCACAAAAAAGTGTTAGGCTGCCTTGGACCGCAGCATACATAAAATGTCGTCTTCATCCCCTGCATCCGCCTTTTCTTCGCCTCCGCGATGAATTCCGCATCAATCCCTTCGCCGAGAAGAACGGAATAGTTGTCAATTGCCGTTCCATAGGCAGACGGAACGATATTCCCTGCCATTGAAACCTTTATCCCTGGAGCAAATTTTCTTATAAGTTCTACTGTCGCCTTGACCTCTTCCACAGATCGTTCGTCCATAGCAAGATAAACATCAGAAAACCATCCTTTCCTCTTGAGGTGGGCAGCGAAGTCAACCAGAAAAGCTCCCCAATATTCCTCAAAAAAGGGTGAATCCGGTGGTGCAACAAGGCTGTGTTCCTTTCCAGATTCGTCGTTCCATCTGAGAACACACCCCCACGGACATATGCTGTAGCAGGCAATATCGGGGCCAAGTCCGCAACTCCTTCCGAATTCAACATACTCATCAAATATTGAATAATCGAAAGACCAGGAGCCATCGGCTTTTTTGATCCGGACGACCATCGTGTCATATCTATCGCGGCACTGATGTGCCCAAGGTTCGGGCAGAATGGTGGTTGTAAGCGTTTTTTGCCCTGCTGTCGCAAGGGTCTCGTATACAGGACGCATCGCAGCATAATGTTCTTTCGAAAAAGGCCTGACCCCGAAATATCTAGCGACTGCCCACGGGTGCTGCCACAGATCCAGATGGTACCGCCACTCTTTCGCAGGTGGCAAGACACGATTTATGACACGAATGCGCATCATTCCACATTCATAAACCCCAGGCTTAGTTTCAGGTGCAACAGAAATCTCGACGACGCGAGGCCCCCCTGACGTGATCCCCCATTCTACACGATCCATGCCGTAGACCCTTTGCAGGCTTCCTGGCACAGGTGCATACCTGACTGGCTGAAGTACGCCATATCGCACCGCGATTCCCTCTGAGGCATTTTCAATCTCAACAAAATCCGGCATCAGCGCCACAAAAGTTTCACCGCGCCAGACAGCAACTTCAAACGACATTGCATAACTGGTTATGGCAATGCCCGCCACCATGATCATAGTTGCGATCCTCATATGGCTTACTGCCGAAGCCATCGCAAAAGTAAGCCTCCCGTCTGGCGGAACTGAGCAATCGTTTGTTTTTGTGTCGTGCTTTTTCATACGCGGAAATTATACCACAGGCGACACACACTTCAAAAGAAGTAAATACAGGTTTCGCAACTGCCGCATGGTGATTTAGTTTACGGCGCATTTAGACTGTGGGCATTGAACTTGCCACCCCTATTTACAAAAGCGGCGGAATATGAGATGATAACCTTGTCCCAATGTGCAAACAATGAGGAACCATACTCAGGATAAGACCATTGTCATGATCCGATAAGTTGCAGTTTTGAACTTTTTTCGGGAAACCATTTTTGCAACTTATCGCAAAGGTGCGCGGCAGATGTGCCGCCCTCCGAGCTCCTGGCCCTCTCCCTCCGAGCTCCCTACCCTGGAGCTCCGAGCTCCAGAGCCCTAGGATTCTAACCCCCTAAAAACGTTTTTGCAACTCATCCCCTGCACTCCTGTTGCTTTCGCTGCGTGGAGTTCTGGAGTCTCGGAGTATGGTAAAACGAGCATCCTGCTCGTTTCCCCTGTCCAGTGAACGCCTAAGCTCCTTTCCGCACCCTGGCTCCCAAACTCCAATACTCCCAGCAGCGAAAGCAAACCCCTGTTTCAATGGATGAAACCGCAGCCCCCCGTAAAACGCGCGTTCCGCGGGGTCCCTTTTTGCCAATGGTTATGCGGTCAAGTGGCCGTCAAAGATTTGGTGCGGATTTGCCGCCACTGGTCAACCGCCATCCCTAAAAAGGTCTTCGGCAACAAGTTCCTTCTGTACACATTCGGAGTGTGAATTCGCTTTCAGGCCATGTGCAGTAATCATAGTCAAGAGAAGAGTGTCCTCCGTGCCTGTTTCCCGTTGGTATGCGTCTACTTTGTTGCGCAGTTCCTTCTCGTAGTCAGCGTCAATGACGAACTCTCCGTTGGTGTACTTCATCTCGCAGATGTTATTGGTCACCCGGTTGTGAAGCCCCCCATGGTCATTCAAGACTTTGTTGATGATCCAACTTGTCGCCGAACCGCAGACCACAAGAACAATGTCGTCGCGGGCGGACGCCCATCCGTTCCAGAAATGCTCAAGAGCACTCACAAAACCAGACTTTGCAGTGTCCATCCACGGCAATTCATCAAGGAAGACAATCTTTTTTGCTCTTTCTCGCGACCAATCAGCATTTTTAGATTCCTCCTATCATCTCACACGCCAAATATTATACCTCATTTTTGTCTTTATCTCAACCCCAAGCACAGATAAAGACAAAAATAGGGTGCACCAAGCGATTTATGTAAGGAACCTGCAAATTGATGGCTTTTGCGCAGTACGCATATATTGGCGTATATGTATGTTTGGCGCTGACTCGCAACCACTAAACGCGGCAGCTTGCCGAGCGGCTTCGCCTTTGAAAAGAGTGTAAAGTTTAAAGTGTAAAGTGTAAAGCTGCGGAATGGTTTCCTGCCTGCGATAGAAGAAACTGCGAGGCGAAGCGACTCCACCGTTTTACACTTTGCGTTTTACACTTTACGTATCCGGCTGTGTGACGTTCGCGCGGCTTCGCGCACGGCAGATTCGCCGCGCAGTGCAAGCAGGGACCTGATTGCCACAGTAAATTGCCACAGTAGGTTTTCCTTGTCATAGCGGCGCGACCCTTTCGATCCGCCGCTGACCCTGTAGCCTCCCGGGCGCCCGGAAGCGGTGTTGTCAAGACCGAACGACCCGCCAGACTCCACAGCGGACAATTCAAGCAGTGCCGTCGCAAGCGCTGCACCCAGCATCCATTTCAGCGACATCATTTCGCCTTCTCGGTTAGGCCGACTGCCCCGTAGCCCTGGATTTCGACTTCAAGGGAGTCGTTTTCAAGTGCACAGGTGCGGTGGTCGCCCTCAACTGGACGCCACAGTTCAATGCGCTCGGGGCGCGAGGCAAACGTCATGCGGCCCTTCCACGGCTCTGGCGAGTCGTTGTAGAGGAAAAACACCATTCCGCCGTCGTCGCGGCGGAGGAGGACGCGCACGGGCGCAGGCGCGTCCCCAACGTCAAGCACGGGCGGCACGAGCTTACGAAGCCGGCTGCCGAGATTTCCGCAGTCCACCAGATCCAGTTCCGCGCCGAACGCCGCGATCTTGCTGTCCGGAAAGCGTTCCGGCGAACATTCGGGCTTCTTCCCGGTCGCCAGCACGACGCCGCCCGCGCGGCGGAACGCGTCCAGCTTTTCCGCAATGTCCGGCGGAAGCACGCTTGCCCATGGCAGCACCACGGCCTTCCAGCGAAGCCGTCCGTGTACAAGTTCGCGCCCTTCAACCTTCGCGGCACGCACAGCCTCGGCGTCTATGATGACAAATGAGCGCGAAGCCTCGTAAAGCGCCGTACCGGTCCGCTTGAAGTTGCCGTCCGCCTCCGCGCTTTCCTTGCCCCAGCCTCCGCCGAAGCCGGGCACGTACATCGACTGCAGTGCCTCCGTGGGGTAGTACATCGCTATTTCCGCCGCGCTGAACGTGCCGTCCACTATGGCAATCGCCCGCCCGACGCGATCATTGAACAATTTCTTCTCGTCTGCCGTCTTGAACGCATGGAAGCTGTGGTAGCTCGGCATCTGCGTAATTCCGCCCGCTATCAGCTTGAAAGCGCAGGCGAGGGATTCCTCCTTCGCCGGATGTTTCTCGGGAGTCGCTCCGTGGCTCGTATATTCGCACATAACGATAGGCACGTCGTTCAACGCTGCGGCGCTCGATGCGTACAGCGGCGTGAGCGGACTTATCTTGGATGGGTATGCGCTCAGGCAGTCCACGCCCGGAGCGGTAAATCCGCGCAAGACCCCGAAGAAGTCGCCGTAAAACCCGGTCAGAGAGCCGACCTCTTCCTCCGCGAACAGGTGTCCGCCGCTCCTGATGCCGTGGCTTTCGCACCACGTCCGCAGCTGATCCGTGTAGTTCCTCCTCACACGTTCGCCGACCATGCGCCAATACGCGCCGCGCCAGCGGCGGTCGTTCTCCTCGGTGGTGCTGAAGGCGATGCGCGGAATGTCCGCAATGAGATCGCGCCCCGTGCGCGCACGATAGTCGGCGGGCAGCTCCCCGCACCACGGCAGATTGAGGTACGGCATCGGTCTAACCCACTGCATAAGCGACGGCTCGTCGGTGAAGGTCGAGGTGAATATCTCCGAAAACTCCTTGGGATCGAAAAGCGCGGCGTAGCGCTCGTGCGTGACTTCGATAAACCGCTTCACCGGCTCCGGCTGAAGCAGGTTGATGTACGGAACCTTGAGCATCACGTTTACGGAAGCGTGCGTTCCCTTGTACACGGCATCCTCGGTTATCACGCACACCCGCCAGCTGCCGCCATCCGGCGCACGCCAGACGAGCTTTCCGTCGACCGGCGCGGGAAGGGGTTTCGCCGAATCCGCCAAGATTCTTCCGTCGCAGAGCGGCAGCGCCACGGAGAGAAGATGATTTCCGGGCGGCGACTCCACGCAGACCTCCTCGCCGCCCTTCGCGTCCGCATACGCGATCAGCGCCCCCCGCGCCTGCCATTCCGGATGGCCCTTGAGAACCAGTCGCGCCGCGGTCCCGGACGGATAGCCGTATTCGTCGTAGAGCCAGAGCGTCATGCCGCGGGCATGCGCCGCGCGCGCCGACTTCGCGAACATCGCAAAGTCTCCGTCATTGCAAAGGTAGTCCTTGTCCCATCGGACGTTGAACGCCATTCCGCCGAAACCTTGAGCCTCGAGATGTTCTAATTCCGCTGCAATGCCCCTTTCGCTTCTGTAGCGGTCGTGCTTGCACGGCAGGATGCGCATGCGCGACGGCGGATTGGCGAAATTCTCGGCTCTTTGCGAGCGGTCTGCATACGCACACTGCCCGGCAATCAGAAGCATGACTGCCACGCCGCGAAAAATGAACGTCAACATCTTGTCGGTACCTCCATGTCATTTTGCCCCCGCCATCCAGTAGCCAGTGCAACACTCGTTGCGTTGCCCTGTGCTGACGACGCTTTCTTGATTGTTGTCGATGCCCTTGCGAATTTGACGCGCTACCGCACGACGAGCTCCGCGTCGAGAAGAATCGTGCGCGGCGGGAGATCGGGCGTCTTAATGCGAGAGACGAGGGTCTGCATGGCAACTTCGGCAATGGCGTCGAGCGGCTGGCGGATAGTGGTCAGCCCCAGCTTAGCGGCGACTTCAACGTCGTCAAAGCCGGCGAGCCGTATTTTCTCCGCGCCGCCGCCGATCCTGGCAAGCGTCTCGCCAAGTGCCGCGGCCGCGACGTCGTTTCCGGCGACGAAGGCGTCTGGCAACCCGTTCTTCAAGAACTTAGACACCGCGCGGCAGTTGTCGGGCTCGGCAAACAGCACGTTCCCCTTAAGCGACCAGAAGCCTCCGCTTTCGACTGCCGCAGCCGCGACGCCACGCATCCTGTTCGTGACCGTGGGCGCGGCATTGGGTCGATGGAGAAAGGCGATTCGCTTCGCGCCAGTGCGAACGAGGTGTCTGCCGATCGCGAACCCGGCGGCGAAGTTGTCTATGCCAACCACGTCGTAGCTCGAGCGCTCGGGCGGCAGCACAATGTCGTAGTCGAGAAGGACGACAGCGATTCCCGTCTTGTCGAAGTACGCGACCGACTCCTCGCTCGCCTTGTGCGCGTCCCTGATGAACTCAAGCGGCTGGAAGAACACACCCGCGACGTGCTCCTTCGAGAACTGGTACGCAAGACGCCGCACTTCGCGCGCACGGACCTTCGGGTCGCTGCTCTTTATCTCGCCGTGAATAAGATCCCAGCCGGCACGTTCGGCGAGCAGTTCAAGCCGTCTTTCAAGCGGCCTGAAGATTTCCGCATAGCCCTCGCCCGGCACGACAAGCCCAAGCGCACCAGTCGCGTTTAGGGCGTAACGCGTTATTGTCGTAGGCGCGCCCTTGCGCGTAGTGACAAGCCCTTCGCGCTTCAGGTCCAACGTGACGCGGCTTATCGTTGGACGAGAAACGCCGAAGCGCCGCGAAAGTGCGGCTTCGCTCGGGAGATGTCTGTCGGAATCGTATTTTCCGGCGAGAATCTCGCGCCGCAATGCCTCGAAAATATCTTTGTGCCCCTTCATGGAAATCTATTGTACCAAATCGCGCCGTCTCGACGCAAACAGGCCGAGAGCGAACAGATATGCGATGCACAGCCCAAGCGTCACGACTATGCCTGAAGGTCCGAAAACGGACTGGGCAAACCCGAGGAGCGCGGAGACAATCCCGCCGCCCACGATCGCCATCACCATGAGGGACGTAATCTCGTTCGCCTTCGCGGGAAACCGCTCGATTGCAAGGCCCATGCACATCCCGAAGCTGTTGGCCGTCAAAAATGCGACAAACGCAACGACCGACAGAAATGCGAAAGGCGAGGACACGAACGGAATCGCCGCGGTTGCGGCGAGACCGAGCCCCATGCACCATGGGAAACATTTAGCGGCGGAAACCTTCGCGAACACCACCGCCCCCGCGAATGCTGCGACGGTTTTTGCGATAAAGTACACTGTCGGGCCCATGCCGGCGAGATCGACATCGACCTTGAAGACGTTCTTCAGATACTCCGGTATCGCGACCGAGAATCCTACATCCGCTCCTACGGAGAACAGTATGCCGACCGTCATAGCCAGCACATACGGCTCCTTCAGCATCGCAAGGCATCCTGTAAAAGTGGTTGGGTTGACGAGTGTGTGAGTGGGTGAGTTGTTTTGGCATCTCTCGTCCGGTATCTTCGTCAGCCACAGCCATGCCGTCGCAACGGCAGTCAACGCACCATAGAGCGGAAAGAGCAACTTCCAGTTTCCGAAGGCTGTCGCCGTAAGATACACAAAGACAGGCGTAAGCGCCGCGCAAACGGCCTTCACGAACTGTCCGAGCGAAATGCGGCTCGCAAGCTGCCACGGCGCTACGACATTCGACATGAGCGCAGGGAGAGCGGCCTGAATAACAGTATTGCCAATCCCGACAAGCGCGAACGCCGCGACATAAAGATACCACCTCTCAGCGTTCGCGAAGAGCGGCACAACCATTGCCGCGACCGTGACGGCAAGCGAGACGAGGACGGAGTTCTTTCGCCCAATACGCCCGGAGAGGACGCCCGTCGGAATGGAAATGACGAGAAACCAGACGTATGCGAATATCGGCATCAACCACGAGATGCTCTCGGCGTTCGCCGCGCACTCGGCCTTGACCTGGTTCATCACCGTGCCGATGATGTCCCCGAAGCCCATCACGAAGAACCCCGCAAGAAGCGGAAGCATTGTGTATCGTTTTAACCTTTTCAACTTTTCCACCTTTCACCTTTTCAACCCGACATCCCCGGCCACCGCAAGCGCGGCATAGTCGCCGATGTTCTCGCCAAGCTCCGCCGGAACAATCCGACAGACCTTCCTCGCAAGCGGCAGAGCCTCGCGGTTGAGGATCGGGTCTACTATCGGCATGAACAGATCGGCGTTGCGCATAAACACGCCGCCGAGCGCAATCACCTCGGGATTGAGGATGTCGATTGTGAACGCAAGAATCGCCGCAAGCTTTTCGGCCGACTCGCGGAATACTTCCGTGCAGTCTGGGTCTCCGGCGCGGACGCGCGCGAATATCTCCTTTGTCGTAAGATCGAGCCCTTTCCTGATCTTGGCGAGACGCGCTATTCCGGCACCAGAGCAAAAGCCTTCAGCGCTCCCCTCCTTGTTGTATCCGACAGGGCCAGTCGGAGCAAGGCGAATGTGCCCGATCTCGCCCGCGTTGTCGTTCGCTCCGGAGTAGAGTTTCCCGTCTATGACGATTCCCGCGCCAAGGCCCGTGCCGAATGTCATGAAAACCATGTTCTTCGCGCCGCGCCCGGAACCATAGAGATACTCCGCAAGCGCACACGCGTTTGCGTCGTTCTGCACCGAGACAGGAACGCCAAACCGCTCTTTGAAAAAGTCCACCACCGGCACGTTGTCCCAGCCGGGGAGATTCGGCGGGGACATGATGACGCCGCGCTTCGAATCGAGCGGCCCGCCGCAGCTGATGCCGATGGAGGCGAGTTGGAGATCAGAGTTGGAGTTGGAGGAAACGATGCGTTCAATGCGACAGGCAAATTCCTCCAAGACCTGCTGCCAGGAGAGCCCCGCCGTCGGGAACTCCTCGCGAGACAGTATCTTTATCGCGCCGTCTTCGCATACGCCTGTCGATATTGCGCATTTCGTGCCGCCGATATCCAAACCTATTTTCAGTTTCACTTCCTTTTTCCCTCCGACAATTTTACACTTTACATTTTACACTTTACACTTTAAAACATCTCCTCCTCGATTGCCGCGCATAGCGCATGATATACTGGCAGGTGCAGCTCCTGTACTTTGTAGGTTTCAGTTTCAGGGACGCGAATGGCGATGTCGCATATTTCCGAGAGACGCGACGCATTCTTACCGGTAAAGGCTATCGTCTTTCCTCCAACGGCCTTCATCACTTCCGCAGCGGCAGCGCAGTTCGCGCTGTTGCCGCTCGTTGAAAGCGTGATCAACACGTCATTCGGCTTCGCAAGTGCAAGCACCTGCTGCGCGAAGGCAGTCTCCCATGAAACGTCGTTGGCAAACGCGGTGAGAATCCCGCTCATCGAAACGAGCGAAATCGCCGGCAGCGCCCCTTCCAGCCTGTCTGCGAGTTCAGGCCTGAGTTTCGACGCTATTTCTGCAGGGACTGCACGATGCCTCTTGAACTTCTTCTGCAGTTCGCCGCAGATATGCTCTGCGTCCGCCGCACTTCCGCCGTTGCCGCACACAAGCACCTTGCCACCCGAGCGAAACGCAAAGAGAAGCACGTTAAAAGCGTTAGCGACGGCATCCCTGCATTGCTCAAGACATGGGTTTCTCGAATAGAGCTCCTCAAGCGCATCTTTCATGCGCTAATTATACTACATGTCTGCGAAAGACAATAAACCTGTAAATACACGTTTCGGACATGTGTACTTTTTCAAACAAGTCAATTCAATCCCATTGTTCCATAGATACTCGTACAAGAATTCAACCAGCAAAGCATTTCGTGTATCTCCATATTGTCGGATTTGGAGAATCGCGAATGTGGGACGGTTGAGTCGAAATCGTTCTTGGATTCGACACGAAGGATGGTTGAGTCGTGGTTGAGGTTGGTTGGAGCGTGGTTGAGGAATGGTTGTTGAGTGAAGTTGGGATTCCTGCATGTGCGTTCCTCCGTGCCGCCCCTGGAGGCGCATACGGCGAGCGGCAGAGCGGACAATCATACCACGCCAACTTTATGCTCAATTCCCACTTGACATACATACCTTCGGGTATGTATGTCAAGTGGCGGCGGAAAGAAACATGCGCAGCGGGACGCGGGAAGGCTTGTCAGCGGCGGTTCCTGGGGCCACTAAGGGTTCGGATGTCGGAATTGCTGCCCTTCATGGTGGCCTTGGGCTTGGACTCGCGCTTCTGGGCGGACTCCTTCGCAGGCTTGTCCTCCGGCGGAGGCGTTGTGACTTCGATCTTCATCGACTTCACGAAATCGGGCAGTTCCTTCTCGAGCCTGCGCGCGATGTATTCGTCGCGGTTGTCGAGCTTGGCGGCCTCGCTGCGCAGCCTGCGGCGGAGCTGCGTCCACTCGCGCGCGAAGGCATCTGCAGTCGTCTGGTCGACCAGGAAAAGCGGCAGCTTGTCGCCGTACGCGAACGGAACGGTCCAGCCAATGACGCGCGCGCCGGACTTCATCTGCCGAGCGCCCTCGGGCTCCGCAAGCCCCTTCTCTATGCTCGGCGCCACGAGCGCCAGCTTTCTCCCGCGGGCTTCTTCCTTGAACCTCAGCACGATCGTGAAGCGCTCCGCGTCCAGATTGTCCAGGAGCTTCGCGAATGTGTCGCGGTCTGGATAGCGCGTGTCGGAGAAGCTGTTCGTCACGGACTCGCCGCGGAGCTCCTCAAGAAATTCTATTGTCTGCTTTTTCTGCGCGAGCTGGGCAAGCTCGGCCCAGCGCGTCTCGTCGACCGAAGAGTCGACGATGTCGTCGATGCCGTATCCGTAGCAGAGGTGGTCGCCAATCTGGAAACTGAGGTCAGAGACAACGCGGTCCTCGTACTTCTTGAGTTCCTGCTGCTCCGCCTTGTGCTCCTCGGCGTAGCGCCGCTCCTCCTCCTTGCGGCGGCGCTCCTCCTCGCGGGCCTTCTTCTCGGCGGCGATCTTCTCCTCGCGGGCCTTGCGCTCCGCCTCCCTGGCCTCTTCGCGCGCCTTCTTCTCCGCCTCGCGCTTCTCCGCGGCAATCCGCTCGCGCTCGGCCTCGGCCGCCTTCTTCTCCGCGGCGGCCTTCTCGGCGGCGGCAATCGCCGCCTCCTCCGCAATGCGGTCCGCCTCGCGCTTCTCCTGCCATTTGTCCCAGCCGATCTTGCCGCCTACGGCGACGGCGATCAGCAGGACGACGAGAATGACATTGGAAACGATGGAGCGGACGCGGGCGGCCTTCTTCTCCGCCTCGGCTTCGCGCCTAAGCTCGTCGAGATCGAATCTTCCGCCCACGCCCGCCATTCAGAGCCTCCCTCTGTTCCTCAGTTCTTGTAGGTGACGATGCCCGTGCCCTTCCTGATCACGCCGATGACGTGGTACGGCTGGTGCTGGGCCTTGAGGATGTTCGTCGCCTTCTCCATCTGGTTCTTGGGGATGATCACCACGTAGCCGATGCCCATGTTGAAGACGCGGTACATCTCGTCGCGATCGACCTTGCCCTGGTTCTGGATGAACTTGAAGATCGTCGGGACCTCCCATGACGCGCGGTCGATCTCGGCGTTGACCGCCTTCGGGAGGACGCGCGGAATGTTGTCCTGGAATCCGCCGCCCGTGATATGCGCCATGCCGGTGATGTTGATCTTGCGCTCGAGGAGCTTCGCCACAGGCCTGAGGAAGCTCTTGTGAACGGCGAGAAGCGCCTCGCCGAAAGTCTGGTTGGTGCCGGGCAGCTTGTCCTGCCACGAGTACTGGCAGAGGTCGAAGATCACGCGGCGGGCGAGCGAGAAGCCGTTCGTCTGGAGTCCGCCGGACGGGAAGCCGATGATCATGTCTCCAGCGCGGATCGACTTGCCGGTGATGAGCTGCGACTTCTTCACGTGCCCGACGATCGTGCCGACGAGGTCGTACTCGCCAGCGGGATAGAGCCCGGGCATCTCCGCAGTCTCGCCGCCGAGGAGCGCCATGTGGTTCTCCTTGCAGGCCTTGCAGAGCCCGGAAACGACGGACTTGAACACGACGGGATCGACCTTGGACGTGCCGATGTAGTCCATGAAGAAGAGCGGCAGCGCACCCTGGACGAGAATGTCGTTCACGCAGTGGTTGACGATATCCTGCCCGACCGTGTCGTGCTTGTTCATCATCGACGCAACCTTGAGCTTCGTGCCCACGCCGTCCGCCGACGCGACGAGGATCTCGTCCTTCCCGGACGGAACCTTGTGCAGGCCTCCGAATGCCCCGATGTTGCCGATGACAGCCTGCGTCTTCGTCTCAGCGACCATCTGCTTGATGGACCCGACCGCGTTCATCTTGACGTCGATGTTGACGCCCGCCTGCGCGTACGCCGACTTCTTGTTATCCGTCGCCACGACTATTTTCTCCCAACTTGGAATAATGTTGAATGATGAATTATGAATTATGAATTACAAATGGTGAACTGCAAGTGATGAACAGTGATTCCACAATCCGCCGTCAATCATTCAGCACTCATAATTCATAATTCATAATTTCAAAGGGCGCGTGGCAACCACGCGCCCTTCGCCGTCAGGCTCAGAGCTTGTTGTTCGAGCCGAGGACCTTCACGATCTTGTGGATGTAGAGCTCCTTCATCGCCTCGCGCGCAGGGGTGAGGTACTGGCGCGGGTCGAAGTGCTCGGGATGCTCCGCGAAGTGCTTGCGGATCGCCGCCGTCATCGCGAGGCGCGAGTCGGAGTCGATGTTGATCTTGCACACCGCGCTCTTCGCCGCCTTGCGGAGCTGCTCCTCGGGAATGCCGACCGCGTCGGGAAGCTTGCCGCCGAACTTGTTGATCGTGTCGACGTGCTCCTGCGGGACGCTGGACGAGCCGTGGAGGACGATCGGGAAGCCGGGGAGCTTCTTCTCGACGGCCTTGAGGACGTCGAACGCGAGCGGAGGCGGGATGAGCTTGCCCGTCTTCTTGTCGCGCGTGCACTGCTCGGGCTTGAACTTGTAGGCGCCGTGCGAGGTGCCGATGGAGATCGCGAGCGAGTCGCAGCCCGTCTTGGTCGCGAACTCGATCACTTCCTCGGGCTTCGTGTAGTGGCTCTCCTCGGCCTGGACTTCGTCTTCGACGCCAGCGAGGACGCCGAGCTCGGCCTCGACCGTCACGTCGTGCTTGTGCGCGTAGTTGACGACCTTCTTGGTGAGCTTGATGTTGTCCTTGAACGGAAGCGAGCTGCCGTCGATCATGACGGACGAGAAGCCGGAGTCGATGCAGCTCTTGCACGTCTCGAAGCTGTCGCCGTGGTCGAGGTGGAGGACGATCTGCGGCTTCTTGCAGCCGAGCTCCTTCGCGTACTGAACGGCGCCTTCGGCCATGTAGCGGAGGATCGTCGGGTTCGCGTACTTGCGCGCGCCCTTGGAGACCTGCATGATCACGGGGGACTTGGTCTCGACCGCGGCCTGGACGATGGCCTGCATCTGCTCCATCGTGTTGAAGTTGAACGCGGGAATGGCGTAGCCGCCCTTAACCGCCTTAGCGAACATTTTCTTGGTGTTGACGAGACCAAGCTTCTTGTAGCTGACCATTTTTAGGTTTCTCCTTGTGTATTTTCCCTATTTTCGGGAAATTGCGCGCAAGTATATCAAAAAAACGTGGGAAAATCAAGGGGGACTTGGCATTTTCAGCCCTTTCCGCGCCCTCTCACAAGAAGGCGGAGCTTCCTGCTCCGCCATCATGACGCGGCGGGACGCCGCATCTCCTTGGTTCATTCACTTGCTATGCGCGGAGCGCCAGAGAAGCGCAAGACCCGCCAGGACGAGCCCAATCGAGATGACCTGTCCGATGCTAAGCCCCCAGAAGGCGGCGCGCGGATCGCCCCTCGCGAACTCAAGGCAGAAGCGTATGACCCCGTAGCCGATGAGATACGCGGCGCATGTGCCGCGCCTGAAGCGCAGGTACAGCGCCAGCAGAACCGCGAAGAGGACAAGGAGCGCCGCCGCCTCGAAAAGCTGCGTAGGCAGGACGGACACCATCCGCTGCCCGTGCTCGTACCAGCTCGGGGAGAACTTCGGGAACACGACCGCG
>JAEEGG010005682.1_pt1 | contig 29462 bp, 24 predicted proteins | sample 9134161 | NCBI WGS metagenome assembly JAEEGG01 (sample SAMN16246543, study PRJNA631951) | gut metagenome | biome: gut microbiome; feature: rumen; material: CR-attached | host: Bos | place: Iran: Karaj | collected 2018-10
GTCCGTATTTGTCTAATGCATCCAGGAAGGGATCGGGATCGAATTCCTCTACCGTATGAACACCGGTGATGGCCCATTTACCGGTGAGCAGCATCAGCGCGCCGCAGGTTGCGGGAACACCCGTGGTGTAGCTGATGGCCTGACTTTCCACTTCCTTGTAGCAGCTTTCGTGATCACATACGTTGTAAATATAAAAGGTCTTTTCCTTGCCGTCCTTCTTGCCCGTGAAGATGCAGCCGATGTTGGTCTTACCCTTTGTGCGGGGACCAAGGGATGCGGGATCTGGCAGAAGTGCCTTTAAGAACTGGATGGGAACGATCTCCTTGCCCTCGAAGTTGATCGGGGTCGTAGAGAGCATGCCGACATTCTCTAAACACTTCATGTGGGTTAAGTAGCTCTGACCGAAGGTCATGAAGAATCGAATGCGCTTTACCTCAGGAAGGTTCTTTGCAATGCTCTCGATCTCCTCATGATGGAGCAGATACATGTCCTTGTCGCCAACCTGATCGAAGTTATACTCGCGCTTGATGCTCATGGCAGGGATCTCGATCCAATGACCATTTTCCCAATAGCTTCCGGGAGCGCTGACCTCACGAAGGTTGATCTCCGGATTAAAGTTGGTGGCGAAGGGATACCCGTGGTCGCCGCCGTTGCAGTCCAAGATGTCAATCGTGTCGATGGTATCAAATTCGTGCTTCTTTGCATAAGCAACATAAGCCTGGGTCACGCCGGGATCGAAGCCGCAGCCGAGCAGGGCAGTAAGTCCGGCCTCCTTGAATTTCTCCTGATAAGCCCACTGCCAGCTATAATCGAAGTACGCGGAGAAGCCGGCCTCCTTGCAGCGCTTCTCATAGATGGCGCGCCATGCGGGATCATCCGTATTTTCCGGCTCATAGTTTGCCGTATCCATGTAATTGACCTTGCAGGCAAGGCAGGCATCCATGATGGTCAGATCCTGATAGGGGAGCGCAATGTTCATTACCAGATCCGGCTTGTAACCGTTGATCAGGTCGATCAACTGGTTCACGTCATCTGCATCCACCTGCGCCGTGGTGATCTTTGTGGTCGTCTTTGGCGTTAGCTTTGCAGCCAAAGCGTCACATTTGGATTTGGTACGGCTGGCGATGCAGATTTCCTGAAATACCTCGGGAATCTGGCAGCATTTGCTGATCGCAACGCTTGCTACGCCGCCGCAGCCAATGATTAATACTCTGCTCATTTTCTCGCAATACCTCTCTTTCCGCCAAAACATGGCATATCGAATATTGTAAAACTCTGACATGTTTAAATATATTCAAGGATACTTTGAATACAATCACATATGTTGATCATATCAGGGAGGGGAAGTTGATCTGTTTTTGTATATCCCCGAATGGATAAATCTAATAGTGCAAGTTTATCACATTGAACAAAACCTGAAGTTTTTTTTGTAGATGCCCATATGTGCAAAGGGCCGGCCGTTCCTCTGCTTTTTATTGGACACCCGATGATCTCGCCGCTGGTATTAAAAAAATCTTTGCTTACTACCAATATGGGAGCTTGTATTTTCTCGATTTTCAAGATATCTCCCTGGTGAAGAGGCTCCAAACTACCACACCTCTCTTCCTACGGGGTCACCCCAATCGAATTCGCCATCAAGCATCAGATTCCCATCATACTCGGCAGCTCTTTCCTCAAGGGTTTTATGTCGAAAGGGTTTAGCTAGAGTGATCACACCGTCTGATACGGTAACGTCAAGAAATTCATTAAGCATAATCCCGGCACTGTTTAGAATTTCTTTTGGCAGTCGAATACCTTGACTATTACCCCAAGCTTTAACCTGTGTTTGCATAGTTACTCCTCCTTTTGAAAATGGTATATACATAGTATATACCATCAAGGGGAGAATATCAAGTTTATTTCGAACAAATGGCCAGCATCAGTTCGCGCGTGATCTTGCAGGCGAGGGCAGTAGAAGCACCGCTCTGATCAAGGTTCGGCGCAAGCTCGTTAATGTCTGCTGCGATGACGTTGCCCTGCGTCACGGTAAGGATGGCATTTAAGAGCTCCGGGAAGCTGACGCCGCCGGCTTCTGGCGTTCCCGTGCCGGGGAAAAATCCGGGGTCCAGACAATCCAGGTCGATCGTGAAATAAATCGGTACGTGCTTTTCCTTTAAGGTTGCAATCGTCTCGGCGAGACCATCGAAGCTGAACTTATGCATGTCCGTATGCTCGGACGCAAAGCGGAATTCCTCGCGCTCGCCGCTACGGATGCAAAATTGATGGATGCGTCCGTCTCCGAGGAGATCGTGACATCTTCGAAGGACGCAGGCGTGACTTAAAGGCACGCCGAGATATTCCTCACGAAGGTCTGCATGCGCATCAAAGTGAATGATGTGCAGATCGGGGTAACGCTTTATGGCCGCGCGAACGGCACCAAGCGTCACCAAGTGCTCACCGCCAAGCATCAGCGGAAATTTGCCGTCCTTAAATATAATATCGGCTCTTTCCTCAATATCCTTTAAAGCAGCCTCGCTGCTTCCAAAGCAAAGCTCCAGATCACCGCTGTCAAAGATCGCATAATCCTCTAAGTCCTTGTCCTGATAAGGGCTATAGGTCTCAATGCCAAAGCTTTCATGCCGGATCGCCGACGGGCCAAACCTCGTTCCGGGACGATAGCTTGTCGTCGAATCAAACGGCGCCCCGAATAACACTAACTCTGCATTTTCATAGTCAGCATTACATGCCAAAAATGTTTCAATATTTGGTTGCAACATGTAGATACCTCATCCATTCTTATAACTATTAATGTTGAAATATAATTCCTTTGACTAATCCATACCTCGAGGGGCTGCTTGGATAGTCTTCTCAGGCCTATGTTCCAAGCGTCGGTACTTAGTTGGCGTATGCGATCGGATTCATCATAAATTGATGGAGCCGATCAGCGACAACTTAGTACCGCTACGCTGAACCTAGAGCGCGAGCGTGCCTGAGAAGACTATCTAAGCACAAGCTCCGAGCCCTTTAAGACCTACTCAACCTCTTTCAGCATTTCTTCCAGAAAGGCCGGCAGGTAGAATGCTCCCTTGTGAAGGCGTGTGGTGTAATATTTCGTGCGAAGGTGCAGGCTCGTCCAACGTTCCGCATCCATGTCGTCGATGGGGTGGTACTTCTTGCTGGCAAAGCCAAACAGCCAATAGCCGGCAGCGTAGGTCGGGATGTGTGCCTGATATACGCGGCTGATCGGGAAGGTCGAAGCGATGCGCTTGTGACTTCTCTTCATGGCCTCCGCATCCTCTGCGTAGAAGGGACTGCCCTGCTGATTCACCATAATGCCGTCTTCCTTGAGCGCCTTATAGCAGTTGCCATAAAATTCTTTCGTAAAAAGCCCTTCGGAGGGACCGAACGGATCGTTGGAGTCCACGATGATCAGGTCATACTTATCTTCGCAGCGGCGCAGGAATTTCAGGCCGTTCTCGAAGAAAATGTTCACGCGCTTGTCATCCAGTCGGCAGGCATTTCCAGGCAAAAACTGTCGGCAAACCTCAACTACCTGCTCGTCCATCTCAACGAGATCAATGTTCTCTACCTGATCGAAGCGGGTCAGCTCGCGGACAACGCCGCCGTCGCCGGCACCAATCACAAGCACATTTTTGATGGAAGGGTGCACGGCCATGGGAACGTGCACGATCATTTCATCATAAATAAACTCGTCGCGCTCCGTCAGCATGATGTTGCCGTCAAGCACCAGCACTCTGCCAAATTCCGGCGTATCGAGCACGTCAATTCTCTGATAATCGCTTTGTTTTCCATATAACTGCTTATTTACCCGAAGACTAAACTTCACGTCAGGGGTATGTAATTCACTAAACCATAATTCCATGATTCCTTCCTCCGTATCATTTCGTAATGGGGTATTTCATCACTCGGATTGCAAACTATTGTTGGGCGTGCTGACTAGGTTCAAAGCCCCATTTTTTCACGGTTTCGCTTTCGTCCGTGAGACCAACGTAGTATGCCGTAATGTCCGTAATTTCCTGTGCAATGCTATGATATAAATATTTCCCCGTCTTGGGATCCCAGGTGATTCGCATGATGTCGTTAAGGCCGTTTTTGTTAATCTGCTTGACATAATCCTTTGTGATGCCGTATTCCAGACGATAGTTGGTGTATATGTCCGTCCAATAGATGTCCGGTGCCCCAAAGGTATGAAGCATTTCATGTGCAAATACGGACGGCGGCGTTTCGCGATCGTTCTGGTTCATCTGAATGTAACAGATTTCATAAGGATATTCCATTCCAAGATAAAAATTTCTGGTGCAGGAAGGCCCGTTCATGTCAGCAGGAGAGTTCGCATATACCATATAAATGACGCTGTCGGCCTGATATCGTTTGCGTATGCCTTCACTGTCAACATTCTGCTCGATGAACGTCCAAATCATTTGATCAATGGTGCCATAGTCATACAGCACGTTGGCAAGATTTACTGCTTTGAGATCGGCTTCATAGTAGAGCTCAGAATGCTCCATCCAATCCCATAGGAAGCTGACGGTCTTATCGTATTTCGCACTTTCCGTCGTAAGAAAGTCGCAGGCCAGCCTTAAATCATAATAGGCGCGGCTGTTTCTTGCGCGATTCTTCTGGTCCGTAGCATCCCAGGTGCCAAACTGGTCATCCGCAAAGATGGAGACGACGGCAATGGTTCCCTCCAGCCTTCCGGCGGAGCCGTGAGGATAGCGCTCCGGCCAGTCTTCAGGCGCGGGATAGCCCTCCTGATGAAAAGGATATTCCTCGGAGGTCTCTTCATAGTAGGGATCAAACTCCGTGTGCTCTTCTCCGGGCGACATGGAGGAGTCCGTCGACGCGCTCACAACCTCTGAAGCGTTACTCTCGATACCTCCTGAATTTTCCGTACTGGTTGAGCTTTCATTGTGCTTTGCGCTTTCTTCCGTGGAGGCTGTAGCTTCTGCCTCCCAAGGCAATGCCGTGGTGGCATCCTCGAAGCTCCCCTGATCGCTACAGGAGGAAAGCATTAAGAGAAGAGCAATGCAGGATATGACGATTCTTATTCTTTTCATAACCACCCCTTAATTCCCTTTCTCCTTTTTTTAGATGTATCTTGCGCGGACTACCTGGATTTCTTTTTCGCCCTTTTTAGTAGTCTTTGACCTTGATGTTTCTTACGCGGACTACCTGGATTCCCTTTTGGAGCAGTGGTGTTTCAGATACTACCGATAAAGTCCTTCCATATCTTGCCATTACTTCAGTACGTTCAGGTTTTGGATCGTGGGATCCTCAGGTCCCGTCATCTGGCAACCCTTTTCATGTGCATATTGAATATAGCGCAGGATGTCGGCCGTGATCTTTTCTCCGGGAGCCAAAATCGGGATTCCGGGAGGATAACACATCACGAACTCACTGCAGACCCTGCCGTCCGTCTGATCGATCGGAAGGCTTTCCTTCTCCGCATAGAAGGCTTCCTGCGGGGAGGCCACGACGATGGGATCAATATATTCCTGCGTGAGCAAGCCGCTCTTAGAGCGCTTATTGAGTCTGCGGATCTCAGCGAGAGCGGAGCAGAGACGCTCCACCTCCTGGAAACGGTCACCAATGGAGAGGTAGGCAAGAATATTGCCCAGATCACCAAATTCAATCTGTATGTCATAATCATCTCTCAGCGCGTCGTAGACCTCAATGCCGGCCATGCCGATGTCGAGGGTATGGACGCTGAGCTTCGTGGGATCAAAATCATAAATGCTGTCACCGTTGACAAGCTCCCTGCCGAAGGCGTAGTAGTCGCCGATGGCATTGATCTCATTGCGCGCATACTCTGCAAGATCCTTGACCTGCGCAAAGATTTCACGCCCGTGCAGCGCAAGCTTTCTGCGGCTGATGTCGAGACTGCTCATCAATAGGTAGCTGCCGCTGGTGGTCTGCGTCAGGTTGATGATCTGACGGGCATAGCCCGCATGAACCTGAGGCCCAATCAGGAAGAAGCTGGACTGGGTAAGGCTTCCGCCGCTCTTATGCATGGAGACGGCCGCCATGTCTGCCCCTGCCGCCATGGCGGAGAGAGGGAAGTTGTTTCCAAAATAAAAATGTGTGCCATGGGCTTCATCCGCAAGGCAGAGCATGCCTGCCTGATGCGCCATGTCAACGATGGCTTTTAAATCACTGCAAATACCATAATAGGTCGGGTTATTGACCAAAACGGCAACGGCATTCGGATGCTCCTTGATGGCCTTGGCAACCTGCTCGCGCTTCATGCCAAGGGAAATGCCAAGTCGCTTGTCCACCTCAGGATTGACGTAAACGGGAATCGCGCCATTTAATACAAGGGCATTGATGACGCTGCGATGGACGTTTCTGGGCAGGATGATTTCCTGACCGCGCTTCGTCGCCGTCAGAACCATGCTCTGAACCGCACTGGTCGTACCGCCCACCATCAAAAAGGCCTCCGCGGCGCCAAAGGCGTCTGCGGCAAGCATTTCCGCCTCACGGATGACGGAGACGGGATGGCAGAGATTGTCCAAGGGTTTCATGCTGTTTACGTCAACGCCGACGCATTGCTGCCCAAGAAATGCCGCAAGCTCTGGGTTGCCACGGCCATGCTTATGGCCAGGAACGTCGAAGGGTACGACGCGAGCCTGACGAAATCTTTCCAAGGCTTCATAGATGGGTGCTTTTGTCTGGTCAAGTTTTGTCCGATTCATGGTAAGTGCCTTTCTGGCTTTCAAATAAAAACCCGCCACGGCGCAAATCCGTGACGGGCTTGTTTTTTTCTTCAAAAACTTAGGCGCGCTAGGGGAATTTCTTCCTCTGATAAGGCGTGCATGCATATGCAATGTTTCTGGATAGGGCTTTCGAGAGTCTTTCCTGCAATAAAAACTGCGTTACTCTTATTGACCGTTTCACAAGCCAGCGCGGATGCGCTATTTCGGTTTTAAGAAACCAACTTATAAAATTAGTTATTTCCCTAAGAAAGAATGCCTTGCGGGAAATATTTCAATAATCATTTTAATGCATCGTAAGACTTTCAAAAAGCTTAACTAGGTGCATTCTAACATGGAGAGGGGGAAATGTCAATATAGTACATTCAGGCCACAATTTTCTACATTTCTTTTTTTCCTCCGTCAGACTAAAATGAGTATAACAAAAATGTTAGTAACTGAACAATTAACCTGCTTGCGACTTAGGAGGCGTAGTTCATCAAAGATGGAGAGAGAGCATCATTCAAGGATCAAATTTATTTTCGACAACATGAAGGGGTTTAAGCTCCTTTACGTAATCACGCTGATCGGCGCGGTTAGCTATAACGCGCTGCAGCTCGTGGTTCCGCACTTTACGCAGAGAATCCTCGATGAATTCCTGATCGGGGAAAAGGCAAGAGAAAACCTGGTCAACCATAAGGAGCTGTTGTATCAGCTGATTGTTACCATGATTTTGCTGACGCTGCTTCGAACGACCATTGTGTATCTGACCTGTATGGGATCGGAGATGGTATCACAAAAGGTTCTTTTTCGAATCAGAAATCACTTGTTCCGCAAAATTGAGACGCAGGACATGAATTTCTATGGCAAGTATCGCACGGGTGATCTGATGACCCGCGTGACGGGAGACCTTGACGCGATCCGTCACATGATCGCCTGGGTCATCCGAACCATCGTGGAGTCCCTCTCCCTGATGATTGCCGTGGCCATTTACTTTTTCTACATGAGCTGGCAGCTGACGCTTTGCCTGTTTGCCATCGCCCCCTTCATTCTGATCATCGTCATTTTGTTTAAGAACAAGGTGGGCCCGAGACATAGGGAGCTCCGTGAGAAAATGGCGCAAATGAACACGGCGGCGCAGGAGAACATTTCAGGTAACCGCGTGGTCAAGGCCTTTGCCCGCGAGGATTACGAGATTGATAAATTCGACAAGTGCAATCAGGACTATATGCAGATGAACCGTAAGACGGCCATGACCTGGCTGACCTATTTCCCCTACGTGGAGGCCTTTGCAAACCTGATGCCGATCGTGCTCCTTGTTGTCGGTGGTCTTTTCATCATGAAGGAGCAAATCACCATGGGTCAGTATGTGGCATTTTCTGGTTTGATCTGGGCCATCGCGAACCCCATGAGAATGCTTGGCAACATCATGAACGAGTTCCAGCGCTTCTCGGCAGCCTCCTATAAGGTCATGGAGATTTATTATTCGGAGCCTGAGATCGTTGATCTGCCGGATGCCATTGATCATCCGGGCCGCCTGCAGGGTAAGGTTGAGTTTAAGAACGTCAGCTTCCGTTATGCCGACGGAAAGTATCCCGTGCTGCATGACGTCAGCTTCACGGTGGAGCCTGGTCAGACCGTTGCCATCATGGGTGAGACGGGCTGCGGCAAGACGACGCTGATTCATTTGATTCCGAGATTCTTCGAGCCTACGGAGGGCCATGTCTACGTAGATGGCGTGGACGTTCGGAAGTATAAGCTACATCAGCTTAGAAAGAGCATTGGACTGGCTACGCAGGACGTGCTTTTGTATTCGGACACGATTGACAGCAACATTGCCTACGGAGACTCCGAGCTTTCGAAGGAGGACGTGGAAAAGTTTGCAAGATATTCCGCGGCGGCAGACTTTATTGCAAAGATGCCGGAGCGTTATCAAACCATCGTCGGAGAAAGGGGCGTAGGCCTTTCCGGCGGACAGAAGCAGAGGATTTCCCTCGCAAGAGCCCTTGCGGTAAAGCCGTCCATCCTGATTTTGGATGATACGACCTCCGCGGTGGACATGGAGACGGAGAAGCAGATTCAGCACAGCCTGCGCTCGCTGGATTTCCCCTGCACCAAGATTATTATTGCACAGAGAATTTCGACCACAAAATCCGCAGACAAGATCCTTGTCATTCAGGACGGAAGGATCGCCGAGAGCGGTACGCATGACGAGCTGGTGGCGCAGGATGGCTATTATGCAAGCCTGGTAAAGCTTCAGATGGGTGAGGATGCCGTCATTCGTTCCGAGGTGGCAAGCCTCGCAAAGGAGAGCTATGCTGAACATGCGGGAGCCATGGCAGAGGGCATGGCAAAGTCCTATCACACGGGAAAAATTGAGGATCAGGATGGAAAGGGGGGAGAACAGTAATGGCAAGAAGAAATACCTATAAAGAAGACGAAATACTGGAAACTCCCTTTGAGTTTAAGCATCTCATCAGAGCCTCCGTCTATATCAAGAAATATACGGGAAAGATGGTGCTGGCACTGCTCCTTAGTGCCGTCGGCGGTATTATGGGACTGTTCTCCCCGAAGCTCACGCAGTATGCGCTTGACAACGCCATCCCCAATAAGGATACAAAGCAGCTCTATCTGCTGGCAGGACTTTTGATTTTAACCTTTATCATTGGCGTGACCTTCACCACGATTCGTTCCAGAATCATGGTAGGCGTCAGCCAGAAGATCATTTATGACATTCGAAAGGACGTGTTTGAACACCTGCAAAAGCTCTCGTTCCAGTATTATGACGACAGACCGCACGGCAAGATTTTGATCCGCGTGGTAAACTACGTGAACTCCGTGTCCGACATGCTTTCCAATGGACTGATCAACGTTGTTCTCGAGAGCATGAACCTGATCTTTATCGTGGTGTTCATGCTATTGACGGACGTAAAGCTCTCCTTGGTTGTCTTGGCGGGCGTCCCCATCCTGATGGTGTTCCTGTTCTGGATTAAACAGAAGCAGAGAAAGGCATGGCAGATGGTTTCGAACAAGAACTCGAACCTGAATGCTTACCTTCAGGAGAACATCGTTGGCGCCAGAATTACGCAGATCTTTGCAAGAGAAGAGGAGAACGCGCAGACCTTCGAAACACTTTCCGACAACTGCCGTAAGACCTGGATGCATGCCGTGAGCTATAACAACCTTGTTTGGCCGGGCATTGATAGTATTTCCGTCTTCGTGCGCGCGGCCATCTTCATCTTCGGACTGGTGGTATTTGGAGCAAATACAAGCCTTGGCGTGATCTTTGCCATCTCCTCCTATGCGTCGAGATTTTGGCAGCCCATCATGAGCCTTGGCAACATTTTTAACAATTTCCTGAATAACATCGCTTATCTGGAGCGTATTTTTGAAACCCTCGACGAGCCCGTGAAGGTTGCAGACGTGGAGGGCGCGACACAGATGCCTCCCATCAAGGGACAGGTGACCTTCGAGCACGTAGACTTTAGCTATGAGGCAGGAAAGCCTGTTCTGAAGGACCTTTCCTTCTCCGTAGAGCCTGGCGAGAGCGTGGCCCTGGTTGGACCGACTGGTGCGGGCAAGAGTACCATCGTCAACCTGATTTCCAGATTCTATAACCTCAATGGCGGCAAGGTGCTTATTGATGGTCAGGATATTTCGAAGGTAACGCTGAAGTCCCTGAGATCCCAGATGGGTATCATGCTACAGGATAGCTTCATTTTCTCCGGCACCATTGAGGACAACATCCGTTACGGCAAGCTTGATGCCACGGAGGAGGAAATTAAGGAAGCTAGCAAGCTGGTTTGCGCGGATGAGTTTATCCAGCGTTTCCCGGATGCCTATAAGACAGAGGTTAAGGAGCGCGGCTCCCTATTGTCTCAGGGTCAGAAACAGTTGATTTCCTTTGCGAGAACGCTGTTGTCGAACCCTTCCATCCTTGTTTTGGATGAGGCGACCTCCAGTATTGACGTTCAGACGGAGCGTGCGCTGCAGCAGGGCCTGAACGCGATGCTGAAGGGCAGAACGAGCTTTATCATCGCGCACCGCCTGTCCACGATTAAGAACTGCGACAAGATCATGTACGTGGATCAGGGCGGCATCGTGGAGGGCGGAACGCATATGGAGCTGATGGCGAAGAAGGGATATTACTATCGCCTGTACACGGCGCAGATGGAGGACATCGCATAGGCGCCACACAAACGCATTTACTCTTCAAGATTTCATAAAACTCTTTCCAATCGGATGGCGCCCTCGTGGCGCCATTTGATTATTTAAAATGATTATATCTGCAGAACTCGGGGCTATGTTTGATATTCTCTCTCAGGCACGTTCGCACTATGGGTCCAGCGTAGCGGTACTAAGGCGTCAAAATACGCCGCCTAAGTACCGACGCTTGGGACACATGCCTGAGAGAGAACATTCAAACAGCCCCTCGGGTATATGGACGATCGATAATCATCATGTTAAAGGAAAAACTGTAAATATATCAAATGACTGTTGGGTAAGCTGAATTAGGCTTGAAATGAGGTAATGTTTATGGTAAGCTAGGTAAGGAAGTGGCGAGGAAGGTCGCGGACGGTATGGAGATCGGAGGAGAGATACGTGGAGCAGTATAAGCAGGAGTTTATTGAGTTTATGGTAGATTGCGGGGTTTTGAAGTTCGGCGAATTTACGCTGAAGAGTGGAAGAAAGTCCCCGTTTTTTATGAATGCCGGCGGATATGTGACGGGCAGTCAGCTGATGAAGCTTGGCGAGTATTATGCGAAAGCAATTCATGACAAGTATGGAGATGATTTTGATCTGTTGTTTGGGCCTGCCTATAAGGGCATTCCTATCAGCGTGGCAACCTCAATTGCTTTTAGCAAGCTGTATGGCAAGGAGATCCGCTATTGCTCTGACCGTAAGGAGGAGAAGGATCACGGCGCAGACAAGGGGAGCTTTCTTGGAAGCAAGCCTCAGGATGGCGACCGCGTGGTCATGATTGAGGACGTAACAACCTCCGGAAAATCCATGGAGGAGACGGTTCCGAAGGTAAAGGGCGCTGCAAACGTTACCATTATTGGTCTGATGGTATCCTTAAACCGCATGGAGGTTGGTCTTGGCGGCGAGAAGAGTGCGCTGGAGGAGATCAAGGAGAAGTACGGTTTTGACGCCAATGCCATCGTGGACATGGCAGAGGTGACGGAGTACCTTTACAACAAACCCTATCAGGGAAAGATTTACATTGATGATGAAATCAAGAAAGCCTTAGATGCTTATTATGAGCAGTACGGCTGCAAGGGCTGATCATATATTTCTTTGGAGACCCGTTGAGGGCATCATGAGGAGACGGCGATTTTCCGAGTGGAAACAATCTTTGAGAAGGAGGAGCATGGCATGGAAGAAAAAGTGTATAAGACGATGGGCGGTGCAGGCGCGCTGAACATTGTGTTAGGGGTACTTATGGTAGTGGTAGGCGTTTCATCAGGGGTTTTACTACTCATTAGTGGGTTCAAATTGATTAACAGAAGGTCGAACCTTACGTTTTAAGGCTGATACAAAGGCATTTTCCCAAAGATAGGGAAATGCCTTTGTCCGTGTTAGGGAATGGAGCTTGGCATGCAAAACAGGAGCGGAAAAAGAAAAGTTGCCGCGCGAATCGGCAGAAGCTATAAGTTTACAAACAAAAGACATCCGGAGAAGGCAATCTTTGCGATTGCGCTGGGGGTCATCAGTCTGTTCGGGATTTGTGCCGTGATCTATCTCTCGTTTAAGGAGCAGGGCGGGACGAGGCCAGGGTTTGGACTGACAGGGCTTCTTGCGGTTCTTTTTTCCCTAACGGGAGAGATCCTCAGCATCCTGTCCTTTCGGGATCGCGACAGCTTTTACGTGCTCAGCTGGGTGGGGACGATTTTGAATCTTTTGGTATTAATCGGCGTAGCACTTTTATTCTCTTGGGGATTACGTGCGTGAGAGGAGATATTCCGGGGCCGTAATGCCCAGGAAGACGGAAGACTTACGTGGGTGGTAAGGAAGACGAGAAAATAGAACCACCTGGGAGCGAGAAAACCGGCGCAGGGGAAACGAGTGCAAGGAACGTCGTAATAGGAATCGGAAGGTGTAGAAGGGAATGGAAGTAAGTTTGGAATTATTGGAAGAACGATATGAGCTGGCGGCGGAGCGCGTCGCACAGATTGTAGTGGAAGGGCTGGAGCTGGAAGCCCTAAAAGCTGGAAACGCAGAGGCTGCTTTCGATGAGGCGAAGGGGTTTGACGAGTATTTTCGCCGCATGGCTGCGCAGCTGGCACTCGTAAATGAAAACAAGGAATTTTTGGCTGAGGGCGGTCTTCAAAAGGCAAGCCTCGAGGAGCTGGGGAAGCGCAATCATGCGCTTTATGCGGACGTGCTTCCTGAGCATTATGAAACCTGCTTTGGTAACCCGACCTATGCGGTCAAGACCCTGGGAGAGGAGCTCGGCAAGCTCCTTAGCTTCCTTCACGTGGAAATCATGGCGTGTGCACGTTTTTGCTATGTGGGACAGCTCGAGGATTTGGTGATTCGTGAGGAGCTCTTCCTAGAAGTTTACGGAGCCTTCGCGGATAGCATTCGTGAGGAGAAAAAGCTCCCTGCACCTTCGACCATTCAGCAGATTCTATATTGGTTTGTCAGCGATTATTCGGATTTTGGAAAGCAAAGCGTCATTGATCAGATGGTGGTTCCCGGGGCATCAGCGACGCTTCGGGTTTTGGCATCAGCGGATTTGTCTGACCTGCGTTATCTCTATGCCTATGGTCAGTATGTCAGCGAAAATGAGCTACAGATTGCAGACTTCCTGCTGAAGCAGCCGGAGGAGACCATCGCGAAGATGGCGGATACCTATACGGAAGGCTATCGCATTGGCTTTGAGGTTGCCGGAAAGGATCTGAGCAAGAAGACGACGGCGGAGCTGATCTTCCCCATTGGCTTTGAACGGATGATGAAGCGCGCCGTGGAGAATCTTAAGAAGATTGGTCTGGAGCCGGTTGCCAGAGATCAGTCCTGGGGCTATTGGTATGGTAACGGCAGCGGCTTTTCGACAAGTCCGAACCGTCAATATGAATTTGATCACAGGGAGGATCACGCACTCTTTGTTGACAAGGCACTGCGTCAGAGAGGCCTTGAGGTGATGAGGACGGCATTTGAAGCACGCAAGGATCTGGCGAGAGGCTATGCGGGACCTGCCGTGGTGGAGACCTTTGGCGAGAAGGATTTTGATCCCGTTTTCAAGCCGGAGGCGGCAAAGCTGACCGAGGAGCAGAATGCAGAGCAGGTAGAATATCGCATGAAAATGCGTCAGATCCAGATGGAGTATATCAGCGAGGAGGAGAGAAGCTTTACCATCATTGCTTTCCCGCTTCCCGAAATTCGCGAGGCACTGCCGGATCCCAGCGAGGAGACCTACGGGAAATTCTTCGAGGAGATCATTCGGATCAATACCCTGGATTATAAGACCTATCAGAACATTCAGGCAACCATGATCGCCGCGCTGGATCAGGCAGATTACTGCGAGGTCAAGGGCATGAACGGGAACAAAACGGACCTTCGCGTCAATCTGTACAAGCTGACGGATCCCTCCAAACAATCGATTTTTGAGAACTGTGTGGCTGACGTGAACATTCCCGTCGGCGAGGTCTTTACCTCTCCCGTGTTGCAGGGAACGAACGGCATCCTGAACGTCAGCCGCGTCTTTCTGAATGGCCTGGAGTATCGTGACCTCGTCATTCGCTTTGAGGAGGGCATGATTGCGGAGTATTCCTGCAGCAATTTTAAAACGGAGCAGGAGAACCTGGACTTCATCAGGGATAACATCCTCTTTAAGCAGAAAACCCTGCCCATCGGTGAATTTGCGATTGGAACGAACACGACGGCCTACACCGTTGCAAGGAAATATGGCGTACAGTCCAAGCTTCCCATCCTGATCGCGGAAAAGACCGGCCCCCATTTTGCAGTGGGTGATACCTGTTACTCCCATGCAGAGGACGTCAAGGTATACAATCCGGATGGCAAGGAGATCGTTGCGAGAGACAACGAGAAGTCAATCCTTCGCAAAACGGATCCGTCAAAGGCATATTTTAACTGCCATACGGACGTCACGATCCCTTACGACGAACTCGGCGAGCTGACGGCCGTGAAGGCAAACGGGGAGCGGATCCCCATCATACGGGAAGGGAAATTTGTCCTTCCGGGAACAGAAGAACTCAATCAGGCTTTTTTGAACTGATCTTAAGAGAATCTTAATTAAAAATCTTGAAAATGACCTTGCATACTGTCCGCATTTCTAGTAAACTATTGACTAGATATTGTGGACAGTTGTGTTTGGAAATGGCTTATCTAGTCGTTCACTACCGCCTGGGTGAAAAAGCCCATGTGGACGGGCAGAACTGATAATTAGGGAGGAAATGCGAAAAATGGCGATTGCAAAGAGCAAGACTGCGGCCAAGAAGGAGACCGTAAAAAAGACAGAGCCGGCAAAGGTTGGCATTGTGATGGGAAGCGATTCGGACATGCCCATCATGGCAAAGGCGGCTGACATTCTCGAGGAGCTTGGCGTTCCTTATGAGATGACCATTATCAGCGCTCACAGAGAACCGGACGTATTCTTTGAATATGCGAAGAATGCAGAAAAGAAGGGCTTCAAGGTGATTATTGCGGGAGCCGGCATGGCAGCTCATCTGCCCGGTATGTGCGCGGCAATCTTTCCCATGCCCGTCATTGGCATTCCCATGCACACGACGTCTCTTGGCGGCAGAGATTCCCTCTACTCCATCGTACAGATGCCCTCTGGCATCCCCGTAGCAACCGTTGCCATTAACGGCGGTGCCAATGCAGGACTTCTCGCAGCCAAGATCCTGGCTACCTCCGATTCCGCGCTCCTCAAGAAACTTAAGGCTTACTCTGAAAAGCTGAAGAATCAGGTTGTAGCCAAGGACGCTAAGCTACAAGAATTGGGATACAAAAAATACATGGAGAAGTAATTCGTGTGATAATTTAGCCAGATCACTTTTTCCCAACAACTTATACTGAATAACTATTTCAAATAACTTATATCAAATCACCAAACGATTACAATGACTCCATTGCTGGTGGACGGATCATTAACGGAAGATCAACCCGGAATGATTTCATAGGAACACTGTAAAGAAAATATCTTGGATTGCACTTGGAGTACAGGTACCTCGAGGGGAGGCTTGGATGGGCTTCCTCAGGCTCGTGTGCCAAGCGTCGGTACTCAGTCCACGTATCATGTGGTGGACGTACAATGTACGGACAACACATGAGGGGACTTAGTACCGATACGCTGCACCCGAAGCGAGAGCGTGCCTGAGAAAGTCCGGCCAAGCCAACCCCGAGGCATTTACACAAATAGCCATACATGGCAGAATGAGAGGAAGAACATGGATTACAAGAAAGCAGGCGTAGACATTGAAGCCGGTTACAAGTCAGTAGAGCTGATGAAGAAGCACGTAAAGGAGACCTTGCGTCCCGAAGTTATGGGAGGCCTTGGCGGATTCTCCGGAGCCTTCTCCATGGCTAATTTCAAGGGAATGGAAAATCCCGTACTCCTGTCCGGAACGGACGGCGTTGGAACGAAGATCAAGCTGGCGTTCCTCATGGACAAGCATGATACCGTCGGCATCGACTGCGTGGCAATGTGCGTAAACGACGTGGCATGCGCAGGCGGCGAGCCCCTGTTTTTCTTAGACTACATTGCCTGTGGCAAGAACTATCCCGAGAAGATTGCTGAAATCGTAAAGGGCGTAGCAGAGGGCTGTAAGCAGGCTGGCTGTGCCCTGATCGGCGGCGAGACCGCAGAGCATCCGGGTCTCATGCCTGAGGATGAGTATGACCTGGCAGGCTTCACCGTTGGCGTGGCTGACGCGAAGGACATCATCGACGGCTCTAAGATTAAGGCTGGCGACGCATTGGTTGGCATCGCTTCCTCCGGCGTTCATTCCAATGGCTTCTCCCTGGTGAGAAAGGTCTTTGAAATGACGAAGGAAAGCCTGGACACCTACTATGACGAGCTTGGAAAGACTCTTGGTGAGGCGCTGATCGTTCCCACCAGAATCTATGTTAAGGCACTGAAGTCCGTAAAGGATGCAGGCGTGACCATCAAGGGCTGCAGCCACATCACCGGCGGCGGTTTCTACGAGAACATTCCGAGAATGCTTCCCGATGGCATTCGCGCTGAGGTAAAGAAGGATAGCTATGAGGTTCCTGCCATCTTCAAGCTTCTACAGAAGACTGGCGACATCGCTGAGGAGATGATGTACAACACCTACAACATGGGTCTTGGCATGGTGCTTGCAGTGGATGCAGCTGATGCAGAAAAGACCATCGCGGCATTGAAGGCAGCAGGCGAGGAGGCTTATCTTGTTGGTACCTGCGTTGCAGGAGAAAAGGGCGTGACCATATGCTAAAGATCGTTGTTTGCGTATCCGGAGGCGGAACAAATCTGCAGGCCATCATGGATGCCATTGATGCAGGAAAGATTACCAATACACAGATTCTTGCAGTCATCAGCAACAATCCAGGCGTAAAGGCATTGGACAGAGCTGCAAAATACGGTGTTCCTGGAATCTGCATGTCCCCGAAGGAGTATCCCGACAGGGCGGCGTTTAACGAGGCATTTACGGCAAAGATGTGTGAGCTTGCTCCCGATCTGGTTGTTTTGGCCGGATTTCTGGTGAAGATTCCGGAACAGATGGTTGCGAAGTTCTCCAACAGGATTGTCAACATTCATCCTTCGCTCATTCCTTCGTTTTGCGGCGTGGGCTATTATGGCCTAAAGGTGCATGAAAAGGTGCTGGCAAGGGGCGTGAAGGTAACGGGAGCCACCGTTCATTTCGTGAATGAAGGCATGGATGAGGGACCGATCATTGCACAGAAGGCAGTGATGGTGGAGGACGACGATACCCCGGAGATTTTGCAAAGAAGAGTCATGGAGCAGGCAGAATGGATTTTGCTGCCGCAGGCCATTGATGACGTGGCAAACGGAAGACTTACCATCGTAGACGGACATGTTCGCAGGAAGTAATCAGATGGCGTGGAAGAAAAGAGCGTGCACGGCATCGGAAATGATGCGATGAGGCAAGATGAGCGAATGAAAAGTGCATGGAAGAAGAACGAGTGAGGTGGGATGATGAAAGTATTGATTGTAGGTGGCGGCGGCCGTGAACATGCGATCGCAGTCAGCATGAAGAAGAGTAAGCGCGTAGAGAAGTTGTACTGCGTTCCCGGAAATGCGGGAATCGCGCAGATCGCAGAATGCGAGCCCTCCATCGGCGTCATGGAGTTTGACAAGATTGTGGCATATGCCAAGGAAAAGGCCGTGGATCTGGTATTTGTGGCACCGGACGATCCTTTGGTAGGCGGTCTGGTGGACGTGCTGGAGGCAAACGGGCTTCGTGCTTTTGGACCAAACAAGGCAGCGGCAATCCTGGAGGGAAGCAAGGCGTTCTCTAAGGATTTGATGAAGAAATACAACATTCCGACGGCTGCTTACGAGACCTTTGATGATCCCGAAAAGGCGCTGAAGTATTTAGAGACGGCGGACATGCCCATCGTTCTTAAGGCAGACGGGCTTGCACTTGGAAAGGGCGTTCTGATTTGCAATAACCTTGAAGAGGCAAAGGCCGGCGTCAAGGAGATCATGATGGATAAGCACTTCGGAAGTGCCGGAAATCGCATGGTTATCGAGGAATTCATGACCGGACGTGAGGTGTCCGTGCTGTCCTTCGTAGATGGCAAGACCATTCGCATCATGAGCTCCGCGCAGGATCACAAGAGGGCGAAGGACGGCGATCAGGGACTGAATACCGGAGGCATGGGAAACTTTTCTCCCAGCCCGTTCTATACCGCAGAGGTGGACGAGTTCTGTAAGAAGTATATTTATCAGGCAACCGTGGATGCCATGGCAGCGGAGGGAAGACCTTTCAAGGGCGTTATCTTCTTTGGCCTGATGTTGACGCCGAAGGGACCGAGAGTATTGGAGTTCAATGCAAGATTTGGTGATCCAGAGGCACAGGTAGTGCTCTGCCGCATGAAAAACGACATCATGGACGTGGTGGATGCCTGCATTGACGGAACGCTCGACAAGGTGGAGCTGGAGTTTGAGGATAAGGCAGCGGTTTGCGTGGTGCTTGCTTCCGACGGATATCCGGTTTCCTACAAGAAGGGCTTTGAGATCAAGGGCCTTGAGAACTTTGACGGCAAGGAGGATTATTATTGTTTCCATGCCGGCAGTAAGTTCGATGATCAGGGAAGGGTTGTGACCAATGGAGGCAGAGTACTTGGCGTAACGGCGAAGGGCGCTACGCTGAAGGAGGCCCGTGCGAAGGCTTATGAAGCTACGAAATGGGTGGACTTTGAGAATAAGTACATGAGGACGGACATTGGCAAGGCAATTGATGAGGCATAAGCCTTTGATGAGAACTGGGGATTGAGAAGTACGACGCCTGACGAGAGCCGGGCAAACGATAGAATAGAGGAAGGAAGGCTGATAAAGATGGCGGGGAAAGCACAAGGGATGAAAATTTGGCGAAAGGTAATAACGATGATTGCGTTTGCGTTCGCGCTTGTGATCTTTGCAGAGGGCTTCAAGACTGTAGCCAGAGCAGAGTCGGGTACAACCAACACGGGCGTAAACATGCGTAAGACACCGAGCAAGAATGGTGATTTGGTAAAGAAGCTGGAAAAGGGAACAACGGTTGAGCTTGGTGATTTGGTAGACGGCAAGGACGGAGACGGAAAAAAATGGTATGCCGTAACGGCAGGAAACGATAAGGGTTACATTCGTTCCGACCTGATTACCAAAGGGAACGCAAGCACGGGAGTTTCTGATGGCGGAAGTTCAAGCGGCGTGGTGGAAGAGGTAACGCCCGTTGGCGCATCCGTGGCAGGAAGCAATACCGTAAGAGTTCGTACCAGCGCATCCACGACGACCAGTAACAACATTCTGGCAACCGTAGCTAAGGGAACGGACGTAACGGTGATCGGTAAGGTTGTCGGCGAAGACAAAAAGACCTGGTATCAGGTAAGATTAACGGTGGAAGGTTCTGAAAAGGTTGGTTACATCCGCAGCGATTATCTGGTTATTTCCGGTGAGGTCAGACCCATTGATTCTAATACGGAAACATCAACGCCCGTAGAGGACGATCCCGTGATTCCCGATAACACTGAGACAAAGACAAATACCGAAGTCGTGACTCCCAGCAAGCGTTATGAGACGAAGCTGATCAATGAGGAGTGGTGGATTCAGGATCTTGAAAAGAACGAGCAGTATAAGATTGAGCAGCTGTTCAATGCGGCAAATGAATATAAGAGCCTTTATGAAACGGCAAATAAGAAGGCAAAATCCAGAAAGGGATGGTTAATTTTCTTTATCATCGTCGCAGTTGTCGCTTGTGGCGGCGTAGGATACCTGCTCTACAAATGGAAGGAAATAAAGGAAGCAGCATACATCGCTTCCATCGAGAATAACACCCCGAGACGTACCTCCGACAGACCTGCCAGAAATCAGGGAAATGGCAGAGAAAAGCCTGCGATTAGAGAGGGCTTAGAGGGACGCGGCAGGGAAGAGGGGCGCCCCGCAAATGGTCAGAGAAGCACTGGAAATCGTCAGCAAGGTCAAAGACCTCAGGGTCAGCCCGGTCAGAGACCAGCAGAGGCGCAGGGCCAGAGAACGAATGGCGCACCGCAGGGCCAGAGACCTCAGGGCCAGCCTGGCCAGAGACCCGTAGAGGCACAGGGCCAAAGACCTCAGGGTCAGCCTGGACAGAGACCCATGGAGGCACAGGGTCAGAGACCTATGGGCGGACAGCCTGGACAGAGACCCATGGAGGCACAGGGTCAGAGACCTATGAATGGCCAGCCTGGACAGAGACCCATGGATGCACAGGGCCAGAGACCTATGGGCGGCCAGCCCGGTCAGAGACCCATGAACGGACCTCAGGGACAGCCTCAGGCAGCACCAAACCGTCCCAAGAATTTCGTGCAGGATAACGATGACATGGAATACGAGTTCCTCAATTGGGACAGCGATGAGTGATCAGAAACTGAAAATAATCTAAAATAGTTATAAACTTTCGAAGGGGCAGGTTGACACTGCCCCTTCACTGTTATATGATTATTAACACAGGGGATCAAAGCATTCAGTTCCTCGTGCTTGCACGAAAGGAACTGAAATGCCTTGAGACCCGCAAAAACATGAGACAGAAGCGATTTCATTCAGAAAGGAGGCCCCATCATGTTTATTGAGATTGATTTTAACAGTGACGAAGCGCTGTACCTGCAGCTTCGCAACCAAATCATTCTTGGCATCGCCACGGATCAGTTTCATGAAGGGGAATCCCTGCCGAGCGTGAGAAGTTTGGCGGATATTATTGGCATAAATATGCATACTGTAAATAAGGCCTATACGCTCTTAAAGCAGGAGGGTTATGTCAAGGTGGATCGTCGCAAGGGAGCGGTGATCGCCGTGGATGCCAATCAGGCGCTGCTCATGGAGGAAATTCGAAGAGAACTGCAGGTCATATTGGCAAAGAGCTATTGTAAGAATGTTCCCAGAGAAGAATTACACAATTTGGTAGACGAGATCTATGACGGGATGGAGAGATAAGGAATGCAATCACAGTTTTTTACGGAAAAAGCAAGAACGGCCCTTTCCTTTGCGGCTAAACGCGCAGGAAGCTTAAATCAGGGCTATATAGGAACGGAACACATCCTCGCCGGACTCCTTGAAGAAGGAACTGGCGTGGCTGCAAAGGTTCTGACGGAAAACGGCGTTGAGCTGGATCGCCTTTTGGACATGATTCGCGAACTGATCGCTTTTGAGAACGGAACGCCGGTTCGGGATCGCGAGGGGTATTCCCCGAGAGCCCAGAGGATTTTAGAGGAAGCGCAGACACAGGCGAAGCGCTTTGGGCAGAAGGAAGCAGGAACGGAGCATTTGCTCCTTGCCATCATCAAAGAGGGGGAAAACGTGGCTGTCAGATTGATGAATGCCATGAACGTGAACCTTCAGAAGGTATACGTGGAAACCCTTCAGGCCATTGGCCAGGACGGCAATCTGTACAAAGAGGATTTAGGACGAAAGAATCAGGGGAGAGGCAAAACCTCTACTCTGGAGCAATATAGCCGTGACCTGACGGCGCTGGCGCGGGAGGGTAAGCTGGATCCCGTGATTGGCAGGGAGGATGAGATTCGCAGGGTGATTCAAATTTTGAGCCGCCGCACGAAGAATAACCCCTGTCTAATTGGTGAGCCTGGCGTTGGAAAGACCTCCGTGGTCGAGGGCCTTGCCCTGCGCATCGTGTCGGGCGACGTGCCGTTTACCGTGCAGAATAAGCGCGTGTTGACCTTGGATCTGTCCGGCATGGTCGCAGGAAGTAAATACCGCGGTGAGTTTGAGGAAAGAATTAAAAGAGTCATTAAGGAAGTCATTGACGATGGCAATATCATACTGTTTTTGGACGAAATTCATACGCTGATCGGTGCAGGCGGCGCAGAGGGAGCCATCGATGCATCCAACATCCTTAAGCCATCCCTTGCAAGAGGCGAGCTGCAGATGATTGGTGCCACGACAATTTCGGAATATCGAAAGTACGTGGAGAAGGATGCGGCATTAGAGCGCAGATTTCAGCCCGTCAATGTGGAGGAGCCGACGCAGGAGGAGGCCATCCAGATTCTTGAGGGCATCAAAGGACGCTATGAGGAGCATCATCGCGTGACCATCACGAAGGAGGCCGTTGAGGCTGCCGTGAAGCTGTCGGAGCGTTATATCAATGACCGAAATCTTCCCGACAAGGCCATTGACCTGATTGATGAGGCAGCTGCGAGCGCAAGGCTTCAAATGATGGAGACTCCGCAGAAGGAAAAGGAACTCCTTGCAGAGATTAAGAAGAAGGATCAGCAGATTGAGCGTTCCATCCGCATGGAGATCTTTACCCAGGCCGCAGAGCTCAAGCAGCAGCAGGCGGATCTGTTAAAGAAATATGACAAGATGGTAGCGCGCAGGGAGGAACAGGAGAAGGAAAAACGCTACGAGGTGAGTGAAGAGGATATCGCAAGAGTGGTATCCACCTGGACGAAGATTCCCGTGACAAAGCTTGCAGAGAAGGAGAGTGAGAAGCTCTTAAAGCTTGAGAGCATTCTTCATAAGCGCGTGATTGGACAGGAGGAGGCCGTCAATGCCGTGGCGAAGGCCATGAGAAGAGGCAGGGTTGGCTTAAAGGATCCGAACCGTCCCATCGGATCGTTCTTCTTCCTTGGACCGACGGGAGTTGGAAAAACGGAGCTTTCGAAGGCTTTGGCAGAGGCAATGTTTGGCTCTGAGGACGCCATGATCCGCGTAGACATGTCGGAGTATATGGAGGGGCATTCCGTCTCTAAGATGATTGGTTCCCCGCCCGGCTACGTGGGCTTCGATGAGGGCGGACAGCTCTCGGAAAAGGTGCGCAGGAACCCGTATTCCGTTGTCCTGTTTGATGAGATCGAGAAGGCGCATCCCGACGTGTTCAATATTTTGCTACAGGTATTGGATGACGGACACATTACGGATTCCAAGGGTCGCAAGGTAAGTTTTAAGAATACCATTCTGATCATGACCTCCAACGCAGGAGCGCAGAGAATCGTAGATCCCAAGAACCTTGGCTTCGCAGCGGAGAAGAATGAAAAGAAGGATTATGAGCGAATGAAATCGGCCGTGATGGAAGAGGTTAAGAAGAGCTTTAAGCCTGAGTTCATCAATCGAATTGATGAAATTATCGTTTTTCATCAGCTAAATAATGATAACATGAAGGAGATCGTAAACCTTCTTGCAAAGAACCTGACAAAGCGCTGTGAGGCGCAGATGGACATTCACCTGACCCTCACGCCCGCACTGAAGGAGCATCTTGTGACAAAGTATTCCGATGCAAAGATGGGTGCGAGACCCTTAAAGAGGGCGATCCAGACGGTCGTGGAGGATTCGTTGGCAGAGGAGATTTTGTCGAAACGCGTACAGCCGGGTGACGTCGTGAGTGCAGGCTTTAAGGGCGACAAGGTGACGTTTCAGGTTAAAAAATGAAAGCATCCGTCAGAAAGCATAAGAAAAACAAATTAACGTAAGGCCAGAAAATACTAGGAGGATAAAGAAATGGCAGTAGTTGAGGAATTGATCCGCAGTGAGGAAAATGGTGGCATCAGCTTTGGCAATCACAAGCTGAATGCAAAGGCAAAGCTTGAGGACTTTAAGCACGGCGGAGATCTGCTGAAGGTTAAGACCTATAACGAGATCACCAAGCTGGAGAAGAACGGCGGCTTTTTGTATGAATCCGTTCCCGGAACCAGCGTGACTTCTTTCGTAGAGAGTGAGGATCAGGTTGCCTTTACCGTTGAGGGCGACAAGGATGCACAGATCACCATCGGACTGATGGATGACACGAATTATGAGGTATTTGTTGACGGCGAGAGCATTGGCATCATGAATACCGGACTTGGCGGAAAGCTTTCCCTTTCCGTTGAACTGGCCGCGGCAGATCAGGTGCAGGTAAAGATCGTCAGACAGTAAGGCATACGGGAAGGCGGTTAGCAGGGGAACATGGCAAAGGGAAAAATGGCCAGCGTCTTTTTCTGCCAGAGCTGTGGCTATGAGTCTGCAAAATGGATGGGACAATGTCCAGGCTGCAAGGCGTGGAACACGATGGTAGAAGAGATTGTTGATCGGTCAAAGCTGCAAAATGGCGGAGGAACGCTTCGCCGTCAGACCTCCGACGCAGAGGTATGCGTTTTATCAGAGGTGACCATACGCGAGCAGGATAAGGTTCTCACGGGCATTGCCGAGCTGGACAGGGTTCTTGGCGGAGGCATCGTCCAGGGCTCGCTTACGTTGGTAGGCGGTGATCCCGGCATCGGAAAATCAACGCTGCTGTTACAGACCTGTCAGGCAGTTGCCGCGGTGGGGCATAAGGTATTGTATGTCTCGGGCGAGGAATCGCAGGTGCAGATCAAAATGCGCGCGGACAGACTTGGCAGTTTTTCCAAAAACGTGTTATTATTATGTGAGACGTCTCTTGATGCAATCACGGAGATCATTCGAAGACAAAAGCCGGAGATCGTGGTCATTGATTCCATTCAAACCATGTATTCGGAAAGCGTAACCTCTGCGCCCGGAAGCGTATCACAGGTGCGCGAGGCTACGGCGACCTTATTGCAGCTGGCGAAGGGCCTGTTGGTTTCCATTTTTATCGTTGGTCACGTGACCAAGGAGGGAACCGTGGCAGGACCGAGAGTATTGGAGCACATGGTGGACACCGTGCTGTACTTTGAAGGTGACAGACACGCGTCCTACCGCATTTTGCGAAGCGTCAAGAACCGTTTCGGCTCTACCAATGAAATCGGTGTTTTTGAGATGCGGGAAAGCGGACTGGAGGAGGTAAAAAATCCTTCGGAATACATGCTTTCCGGAAGACCGGAAAATGCCAGCGGCTCAATTGTGACCTGTTCCTTAGAGGGAACGAGGCCACTCCTGATAGAAATACAAGGACTTGTGTGCCAGAGCAATTTCGGCATTCCAAGAAGGCAGACCACGGGAACGGATTTTAATCGCGTGAACCTTTTGATGGCAGTGCTGGAGAAACGATCAGGCGTACAGCTGTCTGGCTGTGATGCGTATGTCAATATCACGGGAGGCTTGAAGGTTGTTGAGCCTGCGATAGACCTCGCGATTGTTTTGGCGATTGTATCAAGCTTTCGGAATCGCCCATTGCCTGCGAAACTGATCGCCTTTGGCGAGGTAGGCCTTTCTGGCGAGGTGCGGGCCGTGAGCCAGGCATCACAACGAGTTGCAGAGGCCGAAAAGCTTGGGTTTGAGCTATGTCTGATGCCTAAGGGAAACCTTAGCGACTGCAGATTGGATCAGAACGGTAAAATGAAAGTGATCGGGATTTCATCCGTTACGGATGCTTTAGATTATATTAACGGCTAATGAGGAGGTGGACAACATGACATACATGGATTTGGTAGATAAGGTTAGGGGCGTATTTGAAAACGCTGATGCCAGAAAGGTTCTGGAACATGTTGCCATTCAGGTAAACGTTACGGGAGAGGGAGAGGGCATTTTCTATGTGGAAATCGCTGAAAGACACATTTGCGTGGAGCCCTATGACTATTACGACAGAGATTGTCTTCTTATCGTTCCGAGCTCCGTGGTGGTGGAGTTGTGCGAGAAAAAATATACCTTAAAAAGCGCTATTGCAAAGGGACTTGTCCAATTTTATGGCGATGAACGCAAAATGAATCTGTGTTTATCGAAGGTTAAGGTGCGTTGAACGGCCAAATTCGCGAAAAATCGTAAAAAAACTCAAAAATATCGCAAAAAATATGGATTTTTTTGATGATTTATATTGATAAAATCGTTTTTATTTGTTATGCTGTTATTTAGAAAGGCCTAAGCCTTTTAGAATAAGGATTGCTGGGCACAATGTGCTCGAAATAGGCAAAAGAAGGAAGGAGATCCATTATGAACAAGACAGAACTTGTAGCAGCAGTAGCAGCAAAGGCTGAGATTTCCAAGAAGGAAGCAGCCGCAGCAGTAGAAGCAGTATTCGAAGTAATCGGTGACGAGCTTCAGAAGAAAGAAAAAGTTCAGTTGATCGGTTTTGGTACTTTCCAGACCAGCGAGAGAAAGGCTCGTACCGGACGTAATCCTCAGACTGGCGATACCGTTAAGATCGCAGCAGCTACTCTTCCCGCTTTCAAGGCTGGTAAGGCTCTGAAGGAGAAGGTTAACACCAAGCCTAAGAAGGCAGCAGCAAAGAAGAAGAAATAAGTTCTAAGATCGTTAGTAATGTGATAATAACTTCAATGCGAAAGGCGGCGTGCAATGCACGTCGCCTTCGTTTGTTTTTTAATTGGAAGCTTTATGATCCATAAGCGTCTTTTTTATCATGGTGTACTTTTTCTCTGGTATTGGAAGAACCGTGCCATCTGACAACGAGACCTTGAAGCGCCAAACGGATACCACGTCTAGAGGATTGACTATATAACCGGAATGGATTCGGACTAATAGTCCCTTGGTCAGCTCTTCAATTTCAGAAAGAGAACCCTTGACCTTCAGCGTTCTGGTTCGGAGATGAATCAGACAATGCTGATCGGGAGTCGTTTGTGCCCAGATGACGGAGCTTACTGCTATCACGTGGAAAGCATTATCCGTTCCGCGCAGGCTGATACGTGGCTCCTGTACCGGTTTTTGAGTCTGTTTGTAGACTTCATTATAATGTTCGGGATAAATCGTGTCAGCACTGTGCTGCTCACCAGGGTTAGAGATATGAATCATGAGCATTCTAGGAACTCGCTGCTTGTGCTGATTCTCATCAACGATCGTAACGTCTGCCCAACTGAGTTGAATGCGCTGAAACAATGGGATATTGTCTCCGTTTGGGTAGTGCGTTGTCACTACATACATCATCATTACTTCACAGGAGGTCGGTGAAAGCTGAATATACTGTACTTCAATGTCACCGAGAGAGAAGGTCAGCGGATTTGGCGATTGCTCCCACGCCTTTCGCATATTTGCCTTACCCACGATATGCTGCCCAATTGCAGGACCGTGCCAGATGACGTTTTCGGCCATGTATTCAAAATAAGGCTCAATGTTATTATCATAGTATTCATTTAATATATAAAGACTTTTTTCTACGCATTCCGTGATATTCATATCATAGACCTCCCATAATAATCTTTATTTTTCTCTTGTTAACTCGCTTTTTCTTACTTTTTCTTTTTTTCACAGAGAGCATCTCTAAGTCTCTGGCATTCCCCTGGCCAAAAATGATGGATAAAGGGATGTTTGGGGTATGCTTAACAAGACGTCGTCTTGTTTTCGCTGTGATCGGCCTTTTCTTTCCCCAATTCCTTACGGCAGCATAACCTCCCACGTCATACGGGATCACCTTTACGTCAGGGTCCTGAATTCCTTCGTTCTGCTTATCCATAAAGGGGCGTCATGATGCTCCTAAACTGAGTCGTGCTCTGATGGGATAAAATCTGACTTGGCTCTCTATGTTAGTGCTTTGTCTCCACAGCGCGTGGCACCTTGCGGCGGACGTCTCCCCACGCGCTGCAGTTTGTCCTTCTTACGCCGCCTGAGGGGCCCTGTGAATGTCCGCCAGCATCTTCCGGGGATCATAGGCCGCGCCCTTTGCCAGGATGGCGTAGAAGACCCGTATCAGCTTGCAGCTGATCGCTATCACCGACTGTTTCTTTTTCAGCGGGTTGTTTGCACGCGTCGTGTAATACTCGTGCAGTGAACGGAACTCCGGATTGGTCGCTATCAGCGGGATTGCCGCATTGAACAGTATGGCTCGCAGCCTGCTTCGACCCCTTTTGCTTATGGTCGTCTGTCCCTTGTGCTTTCCCGAACTGTTCTCCCTTAACGAGAGCCCCGCCAGCTTCTGGATCTGTCTTGGCGACTCGAAACGCCTTGCGTCGCCGACCTCCGCCAGAAAACCCGCCACGGTGATCAGTCCTATACCTTTGATGGCAAGCATTTGCCCGCTTTCGGGTATCTTTTTGCACAGTTCTTCGATTTCCTTCATTACGGACTCGAGTTGTGCCTTCTTGTATTCATAATCCGCAAGCAGTAGCTTCATCTCATACCCGGCAGCCGAAGAGCCTTTCCTTATGCCTATGCTTCGCCTTGCCGTTTCACACAGGGTCGTCGCCCTTTTCATTCCAACGGCTCTCAGCTTTGCATCTCGCCAGATTTGATTGATTTTCTCGGCTCCGAGTTCGAGGACTGCTTCCGGAGTGCACGCCGCCTTTAAAACCAGCATGCTGCTTTGTGCTTCCCAGTCCCCAAACACGTCCCTGTATTCCGGGAAGTATATGGCGAACCATCTGGCAAATCTGTTTTTGATCTGGGTAATCTCCCTGACAAGTCTCTTTCGATTGGCCGCCATGATCCTTAAGTCCGCATACGCGCCGTCAGGCACGTACGGCTTTGAATACCTTCCTCCGATGACCAGTTTTGCGATCACCATCGGATCCTTGCTGTCATTCTTGCTTTGGCTGTTGTCATCCAGTTCCTTGGTCTGCTTTACCGCGTAAGGGTTAACCATAACCAGCAGGATGCCTTCATCCTCAAGGTAAGCGCCAAGGTCAAACCAGTAATGACCGGTTGGCTCGATCCCCACGATTGTCTCCGACTTTTTGTGCTTGTCTTGTAACCGCTGCATCCAGTCCTTGAAAGACGCAAATCCTTCACGGCTGTTGCTGAACTTAAAGACTTTCCCGAGCTCTACGCCCCTCCAGTCAAAGGCCCTCGCGTACTGGGTGGTGCTTCCAATGTCAACTCCAACCACCAAAGTTGAATCTTTTACTTGATTGATCTTCTGATTTTGTTTACAATTCATTTGTGGGTGTCTCCTTCGAAAAATGATTATTATTAACCGCCAAGTTAACAATCATTATTCTAAGGGTGACACTCATTTTTTGCAAATCCGTTGTTTGTTACTTAACAGGAATGCTCCTTAAACCTTCCTTTTTCCTCAACGGGTTTGCTCTTTACAACTCTCAGAATACGGGAAGAGTTTAAGAAAATCATTTACAAAAGTTTAAGGAATTCATAAAGAATCCATCTTAAATCCAATACCCCAGACGGTTTTTACGTAGGAACGGTCCGGCTCCAATGCCGCCAGTTTCTTCCGGATGTTGCTCACGTGAACGCTGATCGTGTTATCGCTGGCGTCCGGCTGTTCATTCCAGAGCTTCTCA
>JAEEGG010005684.1_pt1 | contig 29459 bp, 15 predicted proteins | sample 9134161 | NCBI WGS metagenome assembly JAEEGG01 (sample SAMN16246543, study PRJNA631951) | gut metagenome | biome: gut microbiome; feature: rumen; material: CR-attached | host: Bos | place: Iran: Karaj | collected 2018-10
ACGCAACGGCGATTTCGTTCCGTGTCCCGGCCCCGCGTCTCTCGGACGCCCGGATTAGTGCTGTGCTGTTACTACCTGTCTTCTCGGAATCTTGACGTGGACTCGGGAGTTCCCTTCCTTGTCTCTGCACTGTCAATTTCCTCATTGCAAACATTTCAATGAACGAAGCTTTCCCGGCTCACAGGACCGCCCGAAAAAGGCGTCAAAAAAATCGCTCACGCAATTTGTCATATTGTGAGCCGCAAAAGCGATGCAAAATTACAGCCGCCAAACAAACTGACCAAATATTTATCAAACAAAATTTGAAAAATAACTTTCCTTAACACTAAAAGGGTAATTTACATCCTTCCTATTAAGCCTATACTATATTATTAATGTAATTATATGACGCCCCATTACATAAATCGGACGGCCCAATTAGGGCCGCCCGATTATGTCATCAAATCCGTTTAGTCGCGAGCCGTATCAGAAAAGCGACAGCTGGCGCGGATCTTCTCCGGGATGAGGAGGCTGACTGCCATCGTCCTCCCAATCGATGTCATCGATAGCACGCATGGCGGGATCGTCTTGCAAAACACTTGCGGCTGCCGGAGCATCACCAAACGCCCTTGCCTCGGCATTCTGCTTCAGTTCGCTAATCTGCTGCATGAGCGTTGCGATGCGGCGGTCCTTCTCAGCGATGGCGTCCATCATGGCCTGTGCCTCGTGCTGTTTCTTCTGCAAGGTCACTTGCGTCCGCTTGAGCTCGGCCTTTACATCATCACGCTCGGCGGTGATTTTGGCGAAATTGGCGGCACGCTCGTTGCCATCGACACTCAGCGAGTTATACTTGTGCTTGAAGTCCTCGGCAGTTGCACAAGCGGTGGCAAGCTGTCGCTTGAGGCCGTCGATGATGTTTCCGGTCTCGATGCTACGACGATTCTGCACCTCGGCATTCTGCTTGGCACTCTGCTCGAGCTGCTCGATGGTCTTCTGCAGTTTCTCGTTGTCGTCATGAAGAACGATGTGTTTCTTGCGCAGCTCGTCATACTCCGATGCCACCTTCTGCAGGTCAATAATCTGCTGGCGCAATGACGAGATTTCGGAATTCTTCTTGTCCTTGAACTCCTCGACCTGGGCTACCGTCCTCTGCAGCTCCTCGGCGCCCTTGAGCTCCTCGGCAGCTGCATCAAGGCGCTCTTCCAGTTCTGCGACATTGGCGCGAAGCCTTTCGATGAGCTCATCGCGCTGCTCAATCTGCTGGTTAAGCTGGTCGATGCTGGGCCCGTCATCGGCGGGCAAAGGAATACTCTCGTGACGCTCAATCTCGGCTTCCTTCTCGGCCAATTGCTGTTTGAGGTCCTCGACAATGCCATTGAGCTCTTCAATTTTCTCATTGAGTTCATTGGTGTCGCCGCTGCGCACCTCCATGGCTTTGAGGCGGCTCTCAAGACTCTTCTTCTCGACGTCAAGCTTCTCGTTGTCGGCTTCAAGCTCAGTGATCCTTGTCGTCAGATCATTAGCACGGGTCATTGCCTGCTTGCGATTGGCCTCGTTAGCCTGCATCTTCTCCTTAGACTCTTCAAGCATCTTCATGAGTTTCTCGCGCTCTTGTTTCCAGGAGCCCTTGAGCATATCGATGACGGCCTGGGTGTGCTCGTTCATGAGTCGTGCAGCCTTGTCAGCGTATTCGGCGTCGATGGCATATTCCTCATGCTCATCCACCTCGATTTGCACTTCATCCTCTTGTTTGTGCTCGTTCTCGGCAACACTCTTATCCTTGCTAAAGGGGTTTACAAATGACGTTGGCTGACCATAGACATCATAATCGTCATCAGAGCCAAATGCGTTCTTGATTGATTTGAAAAAAGACATAATTCTAAGTAGTTTTATAATTTGGTTTGTTTTAATTGTTATCAAATCGGTCTTGCTACACGGAATCAAGTTTATAAAACTTAAAATCCACTTGAAGAACAATATTGTAATTAATTGTCAATCAATATTGTGACTTCATTTTCGCATTAAGATCATTCAAGGCCTGAGCCCATGAATTCCTCTCCAGTCGGTAAAGTTACGATGTTTTTTTCTAATACAAGCCTTAAAAAGATAATTATTTTCACAATTTGGACTTGATTTTTATTTGACCCACTAGGCGAGAAAAAGCTAAGAGGCTGTGCTCAACCAAGATGATTAGCGCAGCCTCTAGCTTTACTTTAAGCTCTTCGCTTCAATCAAGCCTTTTTCTTGGCCGTCGAACGTGTGCGCGAAGCCCGTCTGTTAGCGCTTCCCTTAGAGATGTTGGACTCATCGGCGACAATGGCACGGCAGTCCTCAAGCGTCAGGGTCTCAGCATCCTTCCCTTTCGGGATTTTCACATTCTGCTTCTTGTAGGTGATGTATGGTCCATAGCGACCATTCATGACCTTGAGGTCGGGCTCTTCGTCAAAAGTCTTGATGACCTTCTTGGCCTCGGTCTCGCGCTGAGCACGAATCAGGTCAATTGCCTGCTCGAGCGTGATGGCGGTGGGAGCGATCTCTTTGGGAATCGAAGCATACTTGCCATTGTGCTTCACGTAGGGGCCATAATGACCGACGCCGATGGTCACGGTAGCGCCCTCGAACTCACCCAGGTCACGAGGCAAGTCAAAGAGTTTGACAGCCTCCTCAAGCGTGATGGTCTCGATGCTCTGGCCACGCTGCAATGAAGCGAAGCGAGGTTTGGTCTCGTTGTCGGCACTTCCCATCTGCACAAGAGGTCCGTAACGCCCGATCTTCACCATGACGGGCAGTCCGGTCTTGGGGTCCGTTCCCAGCAGGCGCTCGCCGACCTTGTGCTCGAGCCTCAAGGTTGACACCTTGCTGATGTTGGGATGGAAACCCTCATAGAAATCTTCGATTTCCTTATTCCAGACGACATTGCCCTGAGCAACCTCATCGAATTCGTTCTCGACCTTTGCCGTGAAGTTATAGTCCATGATCGAGGGGAAGTACTTGACCAAGAAGTCATTGACCACCATTCCCACATCGGTGGGAAGCAGCTTGCCCTTCTCAACACCGAACAGTTCGCTCTTTTTGCCGGTGGAAATCTTACCATCCTTGAGAGAGATGATCTCGTATTCACGCTTGTGGCCCTTGTCCTCGCCCTTCTCCACATAGTTGCGGTCCTGGATAGTCGAGATGATGGGCGCGTAGGTTGACGGACGGCCAATGCCCAGTTCCTCGAGCCTGCGCACGAGCGAAGCCTCGGTGTAGCGGTTAGGCTGCTGGGTGAAACGTTGAATGGCGTTGACAGAGGCGGCCTTGAGCTCATCACCCTTGGTGAGAACCGGGAGAGTTTTCAAGTCCGGTGATGAAACGTTGTCATCGGTGCTCTCGAAGTAGACCTTCAGGAAGCCGTCGAACTTAACAACCTCGCCCTCTGCCACGAAATATTCCTTGCGGCCGTCAACAGTGATGTTGGCCGTGGTCTTCTCGAGTTCGGCATCGGCCATCTGCGAAGCGACTGTCCTCTTCCAAATCAGGTCATAGAGCTTCTTCTCTTGTTGCGTGCCAGTGATGGTGTGGTTGTTGATATAGGTAGGACGGATGGCCTCGTGAGCCTCCTGAGCACCCTTGCTCGTGGTGCGGTAACGGCGCACCTTGAGGTACTGCTCGCCGATGTTCTCCTTGATTTCCTTGCTGATGGTATTCAACGCCAAGTTGCTCAAGTTAACCGAGTCGGTACGCATATAGGTGATCAGACCTTCCTCGTAGAGGCGCTGAGCCAAACGCATCGTCTGCTTCACGGACAGTCCCAGTTTGCGGGCAGCTTCCTGTTGGAGCGTGCTAGTGGTGAAAGGGGGTGCCGGAGTACGCTTCATGGGCTTTACCGACACATCGGCCACCGTGTATTTCGTCTCCTTGCAGGCCTCGAGAAAGTCCAAAGCCGCATCATGATCGGCCATGTGCTTGTTGAGTTCTGCCGAGAACTCATTGCCACTGCCGTCATCGAACTGGGCCGAGACACGATAGTAAGGCTCACTCTTGAAAGCCTTGATCTCCTTCTCACGCTCAGCGATGAGCCTCACAGCAACACTCTGCACTCGTCCTGCCGAAAGACCCGGCATGATTTTGCGCCAGAGCACGGGCGAAAGTTCGAAGCCCACGATACGGTCAAGGACACGACGCGCCTGTTGGGCATCAACCAGATTCAGGTCGATGTTGCGCGGATGCTTGATGGCCTCGAGAATGGCAGGCTCGGTGATCTCGTGAAAGACGATGCGGCGCGTGTTCTCTTCGGACAGACCAAGAACCTCAAACAGGTGCCATGCAATGGCTTCTCCCTCGCGGTCTTCATCACTTGCGAGCCAAACGATATCGGCCTTGGCGGCCTCGTCCTTGAGTTTCTTGACTTGCTCTTCCTTGTCCTCGGGAATTTCATAGAGCGGCTTGAAACCGTTCTCCACATCGATGCTGAAGTCCTTCTTGTGCAAATCACGGATGTGTCCAAAGCTGGACATCACCTTGTAGTCACTGCCTAAAAATTTCTGAATAGTTTTAGCCTTTGCGGGGGACTCAACAATCACTAAGTTTTTTGCCATATCTGTTTCCTCTGTTGTTGTTTTTCTGAAATCGGCTGCAAAGGTACTGCTTTATTTTGGAATAACGATGATGGTGCACTCAAGATTTTTTTCGATACACATCTTTTAATAATATTATTATTAAGGTGACGGAAAACTACTGTTTTCAATAGCGGCAACAACTTCAACTGCCCATACTCATAAAAGGAGTGCGTCCTTGCGGCATCACTGCCGTGGGGACGCACTCTCACACATCAGGTTACTATATACTACTATTATCTCTTGTTTCAGTTATTACTTGATGACCTTGGTGGCGCTGGTTGTGCCATCGGTGTAGGTGGTAACCACGATGTTCACGCCGTCAAAAGCATTCTCACTGGTCATGCCGGCCAGATTGATGTAACGCACGCTGGAGATGGCTTTGTCAGCATCAACAGTCTCAACAACAGTGGGATCTTCACCGCCCTTCACCTGGAACTTGTCCATGCAGAAGTAGGCAGCAGTGTTCATGCCATAGTCACCCGTGTCAGTCGAATTCAGGGTAAAGTAAACCGATTCCACCTCACCCAGACCGGAAAGGTCAAAGAAAGTCCAATCGTTAGCGGCCTGAAGCTCACCATTGGTAAACTCAACAAGGTTCATCGAGACAGTCGTCTCACCACGATCGGCGGTAACGCCATGAGCAACGAGTTCAAAGTAGTCACCCTCGGCAAAGGGGCGTCCGAAGCCGTCACCATGCTCGCAACCGTAATAGGGCCAGGGGTGGTTGCAAACGTACACACCGACAGGCTCAAACGTCGTGTTACCATCCTTGTCCACGAACATCACCTGGTTGCTGGGGCCTTCCATTGCCCAGTTGCTGTAATAAGCAACGAGATAGGGCTGATCAGGATCGGCAGTCACTGTGCCATCGACATCAATCACACAGCCGCCACCAGCCATACAACCACCAAAGCAGGTTGTCCAGCTAGCGCTACTGCCAGGCTGACCGTAATCAGTCTGATCGCCACCGATAGCAGGAGTGAAACCGTCCCAGTAATAGCCACCCCACGAAGCGCCTTCACCATCAATGAGATGCGAGAGCATGAACGTGCCGTTACCATCACCAAACTCAAGCCAAGTGTAATCCACGTCATTGTAGCACTCGGTCCAGATGCCATAGTCATTGTACTCCACAATCGCGGGATTCAACGAATTGTTCAATTCGAGCGTAATCACATCAGCCCAAACAGCAGGAACCATCAGAGCTGCAGCCACAATAGTAAAAATCTTCTTCATGATGTAAATAAATGATAGGTTAAACTTTATGTGAATTGTATATATCAGTTTCCACTCAGCAGAATGTCGATGAGAACCGTAACATCGGTGATACTAATGTTACCGTCACGGTCAACATCGGCCGCATTCGAGTCATAGCCATCCATGAGCGAGCCCAACAGGACATCGATGAGTGTGGTCACATCGTCGATGCTCACATTGCCATCCATGTTCACGTCGCCAAGGACTGAATCCAACACCGTAACCGCAAACGAGGTCATAGCCAGTTTGCCATTGCTGTCGGTTGAAACCGTTATCGTCGTGCTACCGGCTTCCACAGCCTGGACATAAAGGTCTGTACCGCTCACCCAAGCACGGGCAATTTGCGGGTCAGCGCTCGCTGCTGTGGTCACTGCCAGTGCCGCCATGTTGTCTGCGTCACTGACTGCGTGGAGCAGGTCAATTGCCTGGATTTCACGCTGTAGCAACTGCCTGTCGCTAATCGTCACTGTGGGAGCGCACACGTCAGGATATACTGCCATTGCGACGAACCAGTAGGCATCCTGAAGCCGCACTTGCTTCTTGAGTTCAAACGTGTTGGCGTCATAGAACAGCACCCAGTTATGGTTGAAGTTCTGGTAGGAAAGAGGAGCCGCCTCGGTCGTCTGGACTACCATGTCACCCGTGTGGGGGTCAAAACTGATGGCCGATGCATACAGTCCCTGTCGCTCCTTGGTGCCGTCCCAATTGATTTCAACGCCCTCGGGCAAGACAATCAACGTATCAGTAAACTCGCTTGTCGTGAAGTCATAACTGCTGATGTGGTTCTGGTACTCGACATAATTGAAATAGACACGCTCGGCATGCGGGTCCACGCAAATCATGCGTGAACGCCAAGCACCCCAAGAACTCACCACACCATGACTATCATCGAGTTGGTAAACTTTCTCAACAGTCAAGTTGACAGGGTCAATGCTGGTGAAATTCGCCTCATAAGGGCCGCTACCATAATCATATATTTCACGTGAGTTGTTTGCCACAAACAGGTTTCCGCCAGCAGTCACAAACACCGTGACAATATTGGGGAACGGCATCGTGGTCACAATGGTATCACTCACGGGGTCAATCACATGAAGGCCCTTGCCCTGCTGCACGGCAAAGACATATTGGCCAAAGCGAACCATGTCACCGCACTGGTCTTTATAGAGGCTGTTGTAGTCGCCTTTAGCACTCGACATCGTTCCCTCGATGTTGCCAGTGACGCTCATCGTCGGCACATCAAAGACAAAGATGCCGGCGCTGGTCGAAATATAGCCCTTATCGCACGTCACAGCACAATAGCTGCGGCCGTCATAGATGCTGTCGGGCGACTCGCCAAAGCGCAACACGCTGCCTTGCTGCTTGAGCGTGGCGGCATCGAGAACCGCCAGGCGAGAGCCCATAGTGTTGCCCGACGTCTCGGTAGCATTGGCCTGCTTGCTCACGAGGAACAGGCGGTCGCCAAATAGCTGGCCGAACTGCGTTGTGACACCGAGTTTAGTATCAGGATTCATGATGGCATACACGTTGTACTCCATCTCGTCATAGTCGTAGTTGTAGTAGTTGAGCGAACCTTGGTTGGGGCCGTAGCGGTCCTCGTTGACAAAAATGATACCGTTCGTGAACGTGAAGTCGCCAGGGCCGGGGCCGGGCTCATCGGGATTGGCATTCGGATGCAAATCCTCAGCACCACTTACTTCGGTTGAGACTTCGCCCAACCATCCGCAGTAGTCCAACTGGGCACAATACACCTTAATGAAGTCGATGTGGTCAAGCGCCACGGGGTTACCATCCTCGTCGATAGCCCAGTCAATCATGAAACCTGGTTCCAGTTCGTTGGGCAGATTGTCAACATATCCCTCGCCAAAGAAAGGCTGGAACCAGTTGTTGCCGTTTCCACCACTCAGGTCTATCGAGGTATTGGGCAGCTTCGTGCCACGGAAGGTGAGCACTGTGTCCTCGACCCACAAGGGCCAATAGGGCTGACTGTGGAAAGTGTTGCGCCAAACATAGCCGCTCGCGGCATCAACGTCATTGCTTGTCCAGGGGACATACTCGATATCGTTGATGAAGCGCCAACTGTCATGAGGCACCTTTTCCTTGTTCTCGTCGGGCTTGTAGTATGTCACTTCAAAGCCGCGCTGGCAGCGGTCATAGTCTGAACCCTTGATTTCATACCACTGGTCGCCGTCGCTGGGCATGCCATCGCCGTCCATGTCAACACCCACCATGATGACACCAGGCTCGCAACTGCCGCCCGCCTGATCAGGAACTGCTTGACTCTGGATGGCGTTGCCATAGATTTTCACATCATAGCCGTGCTTGTTGATCACCGGGTGGTCAAAACCGAAAATGATGTAGCCGCCATAACTGCCCAAACTGACAGCGCTTCCATTGCTTTTACCGCACAATGCTGTCTCGAGAATGGCATTGATGCTGTCCTGGGTATAGCCAGGCTTGTAAGCGGGAAAAACATTCACGAACTGGCCTGGGGCAGGCATGTAGTCATATACATGTGCAATGTAAGGCGAATTGTCGGCACTCGTCGTCAACATCGCCACAGCCGCTAATGCAAGAAGTAACAGTTTCCTCATGTCACACTTCGTTTTATTCGTTTCACATCTTGTTGTGAATCAAGCGACATGAGAGACCTAACAAGGCCTGTTATGACTTTTGAAAATGGGCAGACTGAGTGCTGCATCATCTACTTCGCCAGGGTTCAAATGCCGCGTGAACCACAAGATTTGGCCGTGTGAAGGCAGGTCTTCTGACTTCTCCCCCATCGCGACGGCGCCTTCCCGGTGATGATGCAAGCATGAGAATGTTGCAACCAGTGGCATGTGTGCCGCGCGATGTGTCGCGGGGAGTTACAGCAGCGGGTACTGTTCAGGAATTTCACCTGATTCCCTTTTCATCCCTTGCCCTATCATTTTAGGGCAGGGAACCTCAACACGTTCATTTTGTCGTTGCAAAAATACAATTATTTTTTGACACGACAAAGATTTTTGTCACCACTTTTAAACTGGATGATGGATTGATTAACGGACCGAGCCAGAGGCTCGGATTACGGTACAACACAGTGAAACGCGACAAGCAGATGGTTTGCCGCACATGTGACGGGGAAAGGGGGAAACTTTACTGCCAAAGGGTGATGGCGCCGGTGGCCAGGGTGCGCTGAACGTCGATAAGGCGTTGGTTGCGGCTGCCACGGAAGCGGAGGGTGATGTCGCGCTCGGCCTGCACAAAGGGGCCGTCAACGAGGACATCTAACTCTTGCACGGCGGAAAACAGTTTGGGATCATCGACAATTTCTTCCCAGGTGTAGCCGGTGAAACACCACACGTTGTAGCCCAGCTCTTGCTTGATGCGATGGACGAGGGCACGGGTGCCGTCAGGTTGTTGCAGGGGGTCACCGCCGCTCAGGGTCACTGGGGCCTCGTTGTAAGCAATGACCTGCATCAGTTCGTCGAGGGAGCGCTCTTCCCCACCCTTGAAATCCCATGACTGAGGGTTGTGGCACCCCAGACAACGATGGTTGCAGCCCGCCAAGTAGATTGACGTGCGCAGGCCCGGTCCATCAACGCTGGTGCCCTCGACGATGTGCAGTACGCGAAGCATGATTCAAATGGCCGTGACAGGAGTCACGGCATAGATTAACAGTGACTGATCAAAATCCAGCGATCACTTGTGAACGACGCGGTCCTTGAGTTCGGCGAGCTTGCCGCTGTTCCAGCGGTCGGTGGTGCCGACGAGGTAGCCGGTGATGCGCTGCAGGCGGTCGATGTTGTGGCTGTGGCACACCGGGCATTCTTCAAGACCCTCGGTAGCGTCCTCATAGCCGCAATCCATGCAGCGGTTGCGGTTGTGATTGACCGAGCAGTAGCCCATGTTGTACTTGTCCATGAGGTCCACGACATTAGAGATGGCCTCGGGGTTGTGGGTGGCATCGCCATCGATCTCGACATAGAAGATGTGTCCGCCACGGGTCAGCTCATGGTAGGGCGCCTCGACCTCGGCCTTGTGCTTGGGCGAGCACTTGTAATAGACGGGCACGTGATTGCTGTTGGTGTAATAAATCTTGTCGGTCACGCCGGGAATCTCGCCGAAGTCCTTGCGATCACGGCGAGTGAACTTGCCTGCGAGGCCCTCGGCGGGTGTTGCCAGCACGCTGTAGTTGTGCTGGTAGCGCTCGCTGAACTCATTGACACGGTCACGCATGTAGGTGATAATCTTCAGGCCCAACTGCTGCGCTTCCTCACTTTCGCCGTGATGATGTCCGACAAGGGCAATCAGGCACTCGGCAAGCCCGATAAATCCAATGCCCAGAGTACCCTGGTTGATGACGCTCTCCACCCTGTCGTTGGGAGCCAGCTCGCTGGCCCCGTTCCACAACTGCGACATGAGCAGGGGGAACTGTTTGGCCATGGCGGTCTTCTGGTACTGGAAGCGGTCATCAAGCTGGCGAGCGGTGATTTCCAGCATGTTGTCGAGTTTTGCAAAGAAGCGGTCGATGCGTTCCTGCTTGTCCTTGATGTCCATGCACTCTATCGCCAACTTGACGATGTTGATGGTCGAGAAGGAGAGGTTGCCGCGGCCAATGGAAGTCTTCTCGCCAAAGCGGTTCTCGAACACGCGGGTGCGGCATCCCATTGTCGCCAATTCATGGACATAACGCTTGGGATCGTCAGCACGCCACTGGTCGTCCTGGTTATAGGTGGCATCCAGATTGACGAAATTGGGGAAGAAGCGGCGTGCCGTCACCTTGCAAGCGAGCTGGTAAAGGTCATAGTTCCTGTCGCCAGGCTTGTAGCTCACGCCCGTCTTCTTTTTCCAAATCTGGATGGGGAAGATGGCGGTGGAGCCGTTGCCCACACCCTCGTAGGTGGAGTTCAGCAGCTCACGGATGACGCAACGCCCCTCGGCACTGGTGTCGGTGCCATAATTGATGGAACTGAAGACCACCTGGTTGCCGCCACGTGAATGGATGGAGTTCATGTTATGGATGAACGCTTCCATCGCCTGATGGACACGGCGGACCGTCTTGTTGATGGCATGCTGCAGGATGCGTTCGTCTCCCTGCAGGAAATCCAGGTCACGCTCAGTAAAGTCATCCAGCTTCACGTCATAGAGGCGGCTATAGTCCTGCCCCATAATTTCCTCAAGCGCTTTGACCTCCTCGATGAATGTGCGACGCACATAGGGAGCCAAATAGAAGTCAAATGCCGGAATCGCCTGTCCACCGTGCATCTCGTTCTGTGCCGTCTCCATGGTGATGCATGCGATGACGCCAGCCGTCTCGATGCGCTTAGCGGGGCGCGACTCTCCGTGGCCCGCCATATAGCCCTGTTCCAACACCTTGTCGAGCGGATGCTGGACGCATGTGAGGCTCTTGGTGGGATAGTAATCCTTGTCGTGGATGTGCAGATAGTTACCACGCACAGCCTCCCGTGCCTCCTCGCTCAAGAGGTAATCGTCGACAAAGGGCTTGGTCGTCTCGCTTGCGAACTTCATCATCATGCCAGCAGGGGTGTCGGCATTCATGTTGGCGTTCTCGCGCGTGACGTCGTTATTCTTGGCATTGATGATTTCCAGGAACAGATCACGAGTCTTGGCCTTGCGTGCTACACTGCGCTGGTGGCGGTAGTTGATATAACAGCGCGCTACCTCCTTGCGGGGGCTCTTCATCAGCTCCAGCTCGACCTGGTCCTGAATATCCTCTACACTCATCTGGCTGCGGCCTCGCTGACCGATGCGGTCAGCAATGCGCTGAATGAGACTCTCGTCCTCTCCTGTTTCGGTGGCGAGCATCGCCTTGCGGATTGCCGCCTTGATTTTTTCCTCGTTATAGCCGACGACACGGCCATCACGCTTCAGTACTGTCTGAATCATAATCCTGGTATCAAAAAATGAAGGTAGCTTCTATAAATCAAATACTGGTATTTGGTCTCTCACGTTGATTCATAGGGCGCACCTAAGAGAAAAACCATTGCTATCGTTAAAAAAAACCGGCATTGCCAGTTTGCGTTTGCAAAGGTAACACCGCTATTTGAAATCGCAAACCATTTTGCCAGATTTTTTCATAAAAAAATCGTTTTGGAAAACTTTTTGGACTGAGTAAAAATTTAGTTTTCTGATATTCAGTAGTTTATAAAATTTTTCGGGAAACTTTTCAAGGAAAAGAGCTAGTAAAAATTTAATTTCTAAGGTATTAGAGGATTCATCCAGATTAAAAAAGGCGGGCCCCCGATATTGGGAAGCCCGCCCTTTATTTTGCATCTAGTGCTAAGTCAGCCACTTCGGCTTACTCAGGCCATACACCCGTCAACAGGAAGTCGATGAGAACGGTCACGTCATCAATCAAGATATCATCGTCCAGATCGCAATCAGCATTATCCATGTTGATATTGGGATTGGTTCCCAACAGGTAATCAATCAGTGCGGTCACATCGTTGATATCGACCTTTTGATCGTCATCAACATCGCCACGCAGACCCTCGGGCTGAGGCTCAACATATAGCTCTGTAAACAGGGGATTTAACTTCAATGTGCCATCAACCTTGCAAATAACGCCATAGACATTAAGAGCTTTACCCATTGACCAATTGATGCCACCTAAAACTTCGGTTCTAGCAATGGTTGTGCCGTCAGGCAGCGTATATGAACGGGGGGCGAACGTAGATTTCTGATTCTCAACGTAAACAAAGGCGTTGATCATACTCTCATTGACATCGGCAGCGCCTGTGAGCTTTTGGGCTGCAGCCAACTCAGCATTGGTCTCACCGCTGGTGCTTAGGCCTGTAGCATCGATGAACCTAACCCAATCATTAACGCTGGTCTTGGTGGCATTCCAGCCCTGGTTCAGCACCTGACCATTCTCGAAAGTGCCGTCAACGCCAGCAAACATTCCGTAGCCGGTCTCATCACGCACGAACATGTAGCTAACTCCCTGGTAGGTGGTAAAGGCGGTAACGACAGCATCACCGTTGAAGGTGAACTCAGCAGCGTCCTCGAGGGCGTTAGCCTCGCTCAGGTTGGCAATGCCGCCACCGTCATAGACGAAGGTAGCCTTGGGCAACTTAGTGTCACCCTTCGTGCTACCGGCCCAGCCATAAGTGCTCATGATTAAGTATGAACCCATTTCCTTACCATAGAAATAGGTGTCCTTATAATCACCAGCAACTGACTGAACGTCAATCAACAGAGCGCCACCAGTATAGGTAAAGGGAGCATTGAAGGTAATGGTCCAAACGCCATCTTCATCGGCAGCAGGAGTTACAGTAGCAACAGCAGTTACAGCAACATCCAGCAAGTCGCCAGAAATACCACCCCATGCGTCAGGAGACCAAGGAGTCACATCGTCCATATTAGCCAACGAAACCGTTACAGTGCCACCCAGACCGTTCACCAGATCGATGGTGCTGGTATAGAACTTCAAGGCAGTGATTTCGGTGCCAGCAGCCATACCGGTCAACTCAGCAGCGGGATACTGCATCTGGTTGTGCTGATCGGTTTCGAAGTTGTAACCATAGACGGGAGCATACTCAGCAAGATCGGTGCCGTCAGCAGCCGTCCATTCAGTAGCCTGTGCGGCAAAAGCGGCAAAAGCAACTGCTAAAAGTAAAAAAAATTTCTTCATAACTAGTTTAAAATTAAATGATAATAAATATGGAATTATTTAAGAATTACTCAGGCCAAGCACCCGTCAACAGGAAGTCGATGAGAGTGGTCACGTCATCAATCAAGATTGCATCGTCCAGATCGCAATCAGCATTATCCGTGTTGATATCGGGATTGGTTCCCAACAGGTAATCGATCAATGCGGTCACATCGTCAATGCTCACCTTGTCGTCACCGTCAACATCGCCACGCAAACCCTGAGGCTCGGGAGTGTCACCCTTCTCAAAGGTGAAAGTTGCCTTGGGCAGAACAAATTCGGTCTCATAGCTATAATTGGTACTCCAAGAATAGCTGTACTGAGCGAGACCAATGGCATAAGAGAATTTTTGGCCAAAGAACTTGGTGCTCTTAAAAGAACCTTCCTGTGTCAGATAGGTCTCAATCATGAGGTTGCCACCATGGTATTCAAAGGGTGTATCAAAAACAATGACCCACTCGGTATCGCCTTGAACAGGATAAGCATTGGCAACAACAGTGCCGCCAGTCACCAGCGTAGTGGAGGTGTAACGATCCTGTTCCACCTCGTTAAGAGAAATCTGCAGGTTACCAGAGCCCAGAGCGCCAAAAGCTTCGGTGGGATAGAACTTGACCTCGGAGATGGTTCCTCCATTCATCTCAGCAAGCATGTCGGCTGGATAAATCACCTGACTGATAGAGCCCTGTGTATCCATCATGAAGCCATAAAACGGAACATACAGAGCCTCATCTGTACCTTCGGCGACAGTCAAGATGTTAGCTTGGGCTGCGAATGCCATTGCGGCCACAGCAATTAAAGTAAAGAATTTCTTCATAATAATGGTTCAGTTTATAGTTTATAATTAAGGTTAAATGTCTATTTAGGTTCAGTTTATAGTTGCCCAAAATTACAAAGAATAATCCATCTAAAAAGCATCATACAAAAATATTCAACTTGATTTGCGGTTTTTTAACATTTTCAGTAGGGTTTGTCACTTTCCCATCAATCAGTTTGGGTCAAAAGGAACGGTTCTCTTTGTCACGCTATTGCATGACACAAAGAGAACCGTTCCTTTATCCACAAACCGATAGTCGTGCTACTGCAATATCAGGTCCTGAAGCGCATTCACGTCACTGATGTTAATTTCACCGTCAATATTGACATCGCCTGCAGGTATTGAGGTGCCTGACAAAATCAAATCTATCACTGCATTCACATCGCTGATATTCACTTCGCCATCAGCATTAACATCACCGGGGAGAACTGTGGGCAACTCGGCTTCGGGATGGAAGTCAATGCCTCCGGCGACCTCGGTTGAGGTCTCGCCTATCCAGCCGCAATACTGGTTGACGGCGTTATAGACCTTGATGAAGTCGATGTGCGAGAGGTTGACGTGGTTGCCATGTTCGTCGACAGCCCAGTCGATCTTGAAACCAGGATTATAGCCCTCGACACCTGGTAAGCGGCCGGGATGATTCGGCAGGTTATCGACATATCCCCATGCCATGTTGTACTGGACATAGTAAGCATTACCGTCGTTACCACCGATATCGACCGCATTGCAACGCAGCTTTGCACCGGTAAAGGTCATCGTTTCCTCGCCTTGCTGCCACAGGGGCCAATAGGGCTGCATGTGGAAGCTGTTGCGACTCATGTATCCGCTAGTGCTGTCGGGGTTCACATCGTTGCTTGTCCAGCGGATATAGGTGGTGTCAATCAGGCTGGGATCGGTCTGACTGGGGGTGCGCGGTTTGCCCTCGTCGGGACGGTAATAGGTGATGGTATAATCGTGCTGGGTTTTGGGATGCTCATAGTCGCTGCCTGCGAGCTCATACCACTTGTCGCCGTCACTGGGCACACCGTCGCCGTCGGCATCAACACCCACCATGACAATACCCGGCTCACAACTGCCGCCAGAAACCATCATGTTGCTGTAAAAAGCGTTGCCCATGATGTCAAAGTCCCATGTGTGCATGTTCACGACAGGGTGGTCGAAGCCAACCACCACATAGCCGCCATAGCCACCCAAGGTGATCATGCTCTCGGCCCAGACGGTGTCAATTGTCGTATAGGTCTGACCATGGATTGACTGGGTGACCGTATCGATGTGCCCGCAAATGTTGACATGGCAACGCGCCAAAACACTGTCAACCGGCTCCCCTACCCTGGCCAGCGGCAAGGTGTTGACGAACTGCCCGGGTGCGGGACGGTATTCATAGACCCGCGTCAACCACGGATGCTTATCGGCCCACAGTGAGAGAGCGACCATCAGGGCCATTGCGGCCAAAATCATTAATCGTACAGATTTCATATTGATGATAAATTTTATATCAGGAAAACAACAAATAACTATCTCTCATTTATATTATTGCCCAAAAATGCGAAGTGAGCGGGGATGTCGCCCGTGCGGACATCCCATTTCTTGACACCATAGCGATCAAAACAGAATAGGCGTCCGGGGGAAACGTAGTCCTTGGCATCGGTGACATAGATGTCCTTGGTAATGGGGTTCACTGCCACGGCATAGGGAATGACGATGTCCTTGTCGGTACCGTCGGTGATGAAGTTGTCACACACCACCTTGCGCGTCTGCGTGTTGATGACGGCATAAGAGAAATGGTTGCTCATCGACACATAGCTCCACTCGGTGCTCACCACGTAGAGCGAGTCGCCGTCGAGCCACATGTTGCTCACGCGGCAGTCGATGCTGTCCACAAGCTGCTGCTTGCGAGTGTCATAGGCAAAGACCTTGCTGCCCGTGGTGTAATAGTCACCGCGCGAGACCACCCACAGCATGCCATGGGTATCACCCTTGACCAGATTCAGGTTGATTGCCACAGGAATGCGGCGTTCCTCCTTGAAAGTCGCCAAGTCGATGACCGAGAGGGTGTTCTCGTAGTTAGGTACCATGTAACCGCCCGAGTTGGCGACATAGATCTTGCCCTCGACAATCTCCAGTTCATCGGGCTGGAAGCCTACCAGACAGGTATCGACAATCTGCATGGTCACGGTGTCGATCTTGGCAACATAGCCGCGTTGCTCATAGTTGGGATTGATCTGCACCGGACCGGCATAGCTGGTCACATAGGCATAGCCGCCATAGAAGCGGATGTATCGACAGTTGGGGATATTAATCTGATATTTCTTCTTGCAGGTGTACATGTCGAGGACGTCCACCTTGTTGGAGCAGTTGATGACACAGTAGAGGTTGCTGCCGTAGATGCCGATGTCGTTGCCCACATCGCCCATCTCCTTGGGGACAGTGGGGTTGGCATAGGAGAAAATGTTGCGGACGTACTCGCCATAGGCATAATCGTAGTAGTCCAGCGTGGCCTTGTTCCAGCCCATGTTGCCCTCGCACAGCAGGTAGAAACCCTCGATGTCTGTGAACTCGGGCTGGGCCACCGACACATGCTCAGGCAGGAAGATGGTGACCTCCTCGCGACAACCTGTCAGGAGCAACAACAGGAACAGTATGTAGAATAGCCTTTTCATCAGATTTCGAATTTGAGAATGAGCTTATAGTTGCGACCGGGCATGGGATAGTTGAGAATGACGTCGTAGTATTGGTTAAAGAGGTTGTTGACCTCGCCCGAGACCTTCAACGTCGTCTTGCCCAGATGGAAAAGATAACCCGCCGAGAGGTCGTGGGTGTACCACGGCTGCTCGTGGTTTTCACGGGTGTTGGCACTGGTGTGATAACGTTCACCCACATAGATGAAACTGTAGTTCACGTCCAGGTCACGCCAATTGACATGACCCACCACCGAGCCACTGTGCCAGGGGATGTAGGCCAGCTGCCCCTTGTAAGTGCCACCGTCGCCGTTGTCGGCAGGATTGGTGTAGTCCTGAGCCTTTTGGTAGGTATAGCTCAGGTTGATGTCAAGGATAACATCAGCTGGGAACCGCAACGTGGTGCGCGCGCTCACATCGATGCCACGGATCTTCACGATGCCGACGTTCATCATCATCCAACGGTACTGGCCTGTGCCCTTGGGGACGGCTATGATTTTGTCGGTGATGTAGTTGTAGTAGGCATCGGCACTCAACTTCACACCCTCAAGCATGCCGCGGTCAGCAAGCAGGCGGTAAAGGAATCCCACGTTGTACTGTGTCGCATACTCGGGCTTGAGCGTGATATTGCCCATGTCGGTGTAATAGAGGTCGTTGAATGTGGGCAAGCGGAAGATGCGCTTGTAAAAGGCGCGCAGGTTGAATTCTCGCTCGTGCCACGGTTGCCAACTCAAGAAAACGGCGGGCGTGACTTTGTTCATGTATTCACTCCTCTTGCCCACCACCTGGCCGTTGAAACGAGCCGAAGAACGGTCATTGGCCATGGTGTAAAGCAGGCTACCCTGAACCTTGAAGCCATGCCAAGTGTAGGCGGTTGCAAGAGCCGTCAGCACCGTGTGGCGGATGGGATAGACGAATCCTGTCAACGTCGCATCCAGTTTGTTCCATTGATAGTCTACCGAGAGGTTCACATCCCAGTCGGTGAGGATGGTGTATTTGTTGGCTGTGGAGAGGTAAATCTCGTCCTGCCAGAACTTGTTGTCGATGTACATCAACGTGGTGTCAGGATTGAGGTAATGCAGATAGTCACGCGAGTACTTGGCGTTGAACATCATCTCATAGCGGTCAGTGAACTTGCGCTGGTAGGCTCCCTGCACAAAGAAATTGCTGTCCCACTGCTTTTGGGCATGCTTCCACACGTTGTTGACAATGGCACCGGGAATGCCCTTGCTGCTGTCATAGAAATAGACCTTGGCATGCCACTTGCCGCTGGGCATCACACCGAAGACACCGCCCTCCAGACGGTAGGAACGCACCTCACCATTCTGACGCACTGCGGTGGTGTCCCAAGCCAAGCTGCCATCGCTGTAGTGACGCATATAGCGAAAACGGTACTTGCCTGTGGCATAGGTGAACTCGCTGTTGAACGAGAGGCTCACAGCGCGGCTCAACTTGTGTTCCCAACGCACACTGGGATTGACCAGGCCGAAGGAGCCTGTCTTGAACGACACATTCACGTTATCGCGTTTGCCGTCCTTGAACTTGGGGCGGCGGGTGCGCAGGTAGATGGTGCCAGCCGACCCATAGTCCTTGGCACTCTGGAAAATGTTGCTGCGCTGGCCGTTATAGAGGGAAATCGCCTCGATATTGTCGAGTGAAAATTTTCCCAAGTCAACTTGCCCGTTCTGCGCATTGCCAATCTGGATGCCGTCATAGAAAACACCCATGTGGTTGGTGCCCATCGACCGGATGTCAACCGTCTTGAGTCCTCCCACGCCGCCGTAGTCCTTAAGTTGCACGCCCGCGAAATAGCGCACGGCATCGGCCACCGAGTGGCTGTTGAGCCCCTGCAACTGTTTACCCGTGAGTTCCTGTGCCGGAATCACGTCTTCGTAGGGGCGGCGCCCGTAGATGATGACGTTCTGAATGTACTGCATCGAGTCCAGGCGACCATGTCCCACACTGGCCATGACCGAGTCGGCCTGGTGTGCAAGAACGCCCTCCTGGGCATGAGCGCACAAGACAGACACGAGGGCAAAAAATGCTATGACCAACGTTCTTCGCATTGTAATTCCGGGTTTCTATGTAATCGATTTGGCAGGTCTTCTGACTCGCCCCTACCCTTCTCTTGCAGCCTGACCTTCCCATGCTGTCCCTTGTCATCGGGAGGTGAACACAGTGGTCAGACGCGGGGATTCACATGAGGGGGCACACAGCAGCACCGTCTGTCCGGGATTCCCACCCGGTTCCCTTTTCACCCAGGGCATTCGCCCCAGGCACCAAATCTCGCCGCAAAGATACAACAAAAACTTTTGAGAGTGAATTGAATCAAAGAAAAAACTCCGGAACGCATCACTGCGGCCCGGAGTCTCAATAAACAAATTAACTATGGAAAATATACGATTATTTCAATCTCATATTTTTATGTCCATGACTGACGCCCCTGCAGGGGTATCAATCGTTCATCTCGGCGAGTTCACGCTCTTGACGTGCCTGCTCGGCAAGCGCCATCTCGTTCTTGTCGCCGACAATGAGCGTCTGGTATTCACGCAGACCCGTACCGGCGGGGATGAGGTGACCGCAGATGACGTTCTCCTTCATACCCTCGAGGGTGTCCACTCGGCCATTGATGGCAGCCTCGTTGAGGACCTTGGTGGTCTCCTGGAACGATGCGGCCGACATGAAGCTGCTGGTCTGCAGCGCGGCACGTGTGATACCCAACAGAATCTGCTCGCTGGTTGCGGGAACAGCGTCACGCACGACAACGAGCTTCATGTCACGGCGCTTGAGCGACGAGTTGATGTCACGCAGCTTGCGTGCAGTGAGGATCTGTCCGTTCTGGACCTCGTCACTGTCACCGCTGTTGGTGACAATCTTCTTGCCCCAGATGCGGTCGTTCTCTTCCATGAAGTCACGCTTGTCAACGGTCTGCTCCTCAAGGAAGCGGGTGTCGCCCGGATCGATAATGCGCACCTTGCGCATCATCTGGCGCACAATCACCTCGAAGTGCTTGTCGTTGATCTTCACACCCTGGGTGCGGTAAACGTCCTGAACCTCGTTAACGATGTAGTCCTGAACGGCCGTGGGACCCTTGATGCGGAGGATGTCGGCGGGAGTGACAGCACCGTCGGACAACGGAGTGCCGGCACGCACGAAGTCATTCTCCTGAACCAGAATCTGCTTGGACAGAGGCACAAGATACTTCTTCTCCTCACCCAGACGGTTCTTGACGGTAATCTCACGGTTACCACGCTTGATGCGACCGAATGAAACCTCACCGTCAATCTCGCTGACGATAGCAGGGTTAGACGGGTTGCGGGCCTCAAACAGCTCAGTCACACGAGGCAGACCACCGGTGATATCACCGGCACCGCCCGAGAACGAGCGCGGAATCTTAACGAATACCTCACCGGCGGTGATTTCCTCACCGTCCTTCTTCATGAGGTGAGCACGCACGGGAAGCGAGTAGGATTTCACAACATTACCCTCAGAATCGATGATCTCGGCCTCGGGAATCTTGTTGTGGTCCTTGGTCTCGATGATGAAGATTTCGGCATTGCCCGAGATCTCATCATACTCCTCACGGAAGGTCACATCCTTGATGAGGTTCTTGAAGCGCAAGGTACCCTCAACTTCGCTGACGATAACAGCATTGAAAGCGTCCCACTCACAAATCTTGTCACCACTGGAAACCATGTCACCAGGCTGGAAGAACAGCTTGGAGCCATACTCAATGGCAGCATGAGTGAGCACCATGTTGGTATTGGGATCCTTGATGGACATCTCGGCCATTCGACCGACAACGATATCCACGCCGTCCTTATCCTTAACGGTACGCAGGTCTTCAATCTCGATGCGACCGCTATACTTGGAGGTGATATTGGAAACAGCCGAAGCGTTGCTTGCCACACCACCGGCGTGGAAGGTACGCAGGGTCAGCTGAGTACCCGGCTCACCGATAGACTGGGCGGCAATCACACCGACAGCCTCGCCCTTCTGCACCATGCGGTGCGAAGCCAGGTTGCGGCCGTAGCACTTGGCGCACACGCCACGTTTAGCCTCACAAGTGAGGACTGAACGGATTTCCACCGACTCGATGGGTGATGCGTCGATGCGCTTGGCAGCGGCATCGGTAATCTCTTCACCACTCTCGACAATAACCTCACCAGTGGTGGGATCAACAACATCGTGAACCGAAACACGGCCCAGGATGCGTTCGCCCAGCGTGGCGACAACGCGGTCACCATTGCGCACCTCACGGCAAACCAGTCCGCGCAGGGTGCCACAATCCTCCTCGTTGATAATCACGTCATGAGCGACGTCAACAAGACGACGGGTCAAGTAACCTGCGTCGGCGGTCTTCAATGCGGTATCGGCAAGACCCTTACGGGCACCGTGGGTCGAGATGAAGTACTCGAGCACCGACAGACCCTCCTTGAAGTTTGCAAGAATCGGGTTCTCGATAATCTGATGGCCGCCTTCAACACCAGACTTCTGGGGCTTGGCCATCAGACCACGCATACCAGAGAGCTGACGAATCTGGTCCTTAGAACCACGGGCACCCGAGTCAAGCATCATGAATACTGAGTTGAAGCCCTGCTTGTCGGCAGTGATCTGCTTCATGAGCTCGTTGGTGAGCTCGGTATTCACGTTGGTCCAGATATCAATTACCTGGTTGTAACGCTCGTTATCGGTGATGGCACCCATGTCATAGTCCATCTTGATCTGCTCAGCCTTGGCATCACCCTCGGCAATAATCTCGGCCTTGCGGTCGGGGATGAGCACATCGTTCAGGTTGAACGACAGGCCACCCTTGAATGCCATGTAATAACCCATGTTCTTGACGTCGTCAAGGAACTTGGCCGAACGGGGCACACCGCAACTGCGGATGACGCGGGTAATGATGTTGCGCAGCGACTTCTTGGAGATGAGCTCATTGACATAGCCAATCTCGTATGGGACAGTGTTGTTGAAGATGATGCGGCCGACAGAAGTCTCTTCGACGAGCTTCTGCTCATGGTCACCATTCTCGTTGACAACGTCAACCATAACGCTGATGATGGCATGCATTGCCACCTTGCCCTCGTTGTAAGCCACCAGGGCCTCCTCAGGTCCGTAGAACTTGAGTCCTTCGCCCTTGTCGCCCTTGCGCAACTTGGTGATATAGTAGAGACCGAGTACCATGTCCTGTGAAGGAACGGTAACGGGGTCGCCATTGGCGGGATTGAGGATATTGTGGGGCTCGAGCATCAGCATCTGAGCCTCGACAACGGCCTCGTTGCCCAGCGGCAGGTGAACTGCCATCTGGTCACCGTCAAAGTCGGCGTTGAATGCCGTACATGCCAGCGGGTGCAGCTGGATGGCCTTGCCCTCGATGAGCTTGGGCTGGAAGGCCTGGATACCCAGACGGTGCAACGTCGGTGCACGGTTCAACAGCACGGGATGTCCCTTCATCACGTTCTCAAGGATGTCCCAAACGACGGGTTCCTTGCGGTCCACAATCTTCTTTGCGCTCTTAACGGTCTTGACAATACCGCGCTCGATGAGCTTGCGGATAACGAAGGGCTTGTAAAGCTCCGATGCCATATCCTTGGGGATACCGCATTCGCCCATCTTCAACTCGGGACCCACGACGATAACCGAACGGGCTGAATAGTCCACACGTTTACCGAGCAGGTTCTGACGGAAGCGGCCCTGCTTACCCTTGAGGCTGTCGCTCAAGGACTTGAGGGGACGGTTGGCATCGCTCTTGACAGCGCTCGACTTGCGAGAGTTGTCCAGCAGCGAGTCCACAGCCTCCTGCAACATACGCTTCTCGTTGCGCATGATGACCTCGGGGGCTTTGATCTCGATGAGTCGTTTCAGACGCGTGTTGCGGATGATGACGCGGCGATACAGGTCGTTCACGTCACTGGTGGCGAAGCGGCCACCATCCAGCGGGATGAGCGGGCGCAACTCGGGAGGAATCACGGGGATAACCTTGAGGATCATCCACTCGGGACGGTTCATGCCCTTGCTGGCACGGAACGATTCCACCACCTGGAGGCGCTTGAGGGCCTCGGTCTTGCGTTGCTGTGAGTTCTCCTTGTAAGCACGGTCACGCAGGGTGTTGGCCAGCGAGTCGAGATCGAGCTCAGCCAGGAGGTCATAGATGGCCTCGGCACCCATCTTGGCGATGAACTTCTCGGGATTGTCGTTTTCGAGCGACTGATTGTCCTTGGGAAGCTTCTCCATGATGGCAACATACTCGTCCTCGGTCAGCAGGTCATACTTCTGCAGTTCCCTGCTCTCGGTACCGTTTTCATACTTCACGCCTGCAGGATTGATCACGACATAACGCTCATAGTAAATGATCATGTCGAGCTTCTTGGTGGGAATACCCAAGAGGTAACCAATCTTGTTGGGCAGCGAGCGGAAGTACCAGATGTGAGCCACCGGCACCACCAGCTCGATGTGTCCACTGCGCTCGCGGCGAACCTTCTTCTCGGTCACCTCGACACCGCAATGGTCGCACACGATACCCTTGTAACGGATGCGCTTGTACTTACCGCAATGGCACTCATAGTCCTTGACGGGACCGAAAATGCGCTCGCAGAACAAGCCGTCACGTTCGGGCTTGTAGGTGCGGTAGTTGATGGTCTCGGGCTTGAGCACCTCACCATGTGAATTCTCCAGAATCTCGTCGGGCGAAGCCAGACTGATGGTAATCTTGGTGAAATTATTCTTTATCTTGGAATCTTTCTTGAAAGCCATAGTCGAAAGCGGTATTAATCAAGTTTCACATTCAGACACAAACCACGGAGCTCGTGCAAGAGCACATTGAGCGACTCGGGAATGCCCGGAGTGGGCATGGGATCACCCTTGACGATGGCCTCGTAGGCCTTGCTGCGGCCCACAACATCGTCACTCTTAACGGTGAGGATTTCCTGAAGCACATGGCTGGCGCCGAATGCCTCCAGAGCCCAAACCTCCATCTCACCAAAGCGCTGGCCACCAAACTGGGCTTTACCGCCAAGGGGTTGCTGGGTGATGAGGCTGTACGGGCCAATCGAGCGGGCATGCATCTTGTCCTCGACCATGTGACCGAGCTTGAGGAAGTAGGTCACACCCACGGTAGCCTTCTGGTCGAAGGGCTCACCGGTGGCACCGTCATAGAGCTGAGTCGTGCCGGCACGCGGCAGACCAGCCTTGTCGGTCCAAGCGTTGAGGTCATCGAGGCTGCAACCGTCGAAGATGGGCGTAGCGAACTTGACATCAAGTTCACGTCCGGCCCAACCCAGAACGGCCTCAAAGATCTGACCCAGGTTCATACGCGAAGGCACACCCAGCGGGTTCAGCACGAGGTCAACGGGAGTTCCGTCGGCCAGGAACGGCATATCCTCTTGGCGAACCACGCGTGACACGATACCCTTGTTACCATGGCGACCTGCCATCTTATCGCCGACGCTGATTTTGCGCTTCTTGGCGATGTAGACCTTGGCCAGCTGCATGATGCCCGAAGGCAGCTCGTCACCGATGCTGATGTCCAGCTTCTTGCGCTTGAGCTCGGCCTCGAATGCCTTGCTCTTGTGCAGGTAGTTCATCACGGTTGCACGGATGAGCTCGTTGCGGTGGCTGTCGGCGGTCCAGCGGCTCAGGTTGATGCTGTCAAAGTTCTCGATGCCCATGATGATCTCACGGCTGAACTTCTCGCCCTTGGGCACGACTTCCTCGTCCATATAGTTCTTCACGCCCTGCGAGATGCGACCCTCGGTCAGGGTGGTGAGTTTCTCGGTGAGGATGCCACGCAATTCTTCCTGACGTGCGGCATAGGCCTTATCCAAAGCCTCGATTTCGGGATCAACGCCACGGGTGCGTTTCTTGATGGCACGAGCGAACAGGCGGGTACCGATGACAACGCCCTTGAGCGACGGATTGGCCTTCAACGAAGCGTCCTTCACGTCACCGGCCTTGTCGCCGAAGATGGCACGCAGCAGTTTCTCCTCAGGAGTGGGGTCACTCTCGCCCTTAGGCGTGATCTTACCAATGAGGATGTCGCCCGGGATAACGTGTGCACCGATGCGGATGATACCACGCTCGTCGAGGTCCTTGGTGGCGTCCTCGCTCACGTTGGGGATATCATTGGTCAATTCCTCCATACCGCGCTTGGTCTCACGCACCTCAAGGGTGTATTCATCGACGTGAACGCTGGTGAGGATGTCCTCACGCACCAGACGCTCGTTGATCACGATAGCGTCCTCATAGTTGTAACCCTTCCAGGGCATGTAAGCCACCTTGAGGTTGCGGCCCAAAGCCAGCTCGCCGTCCTGGGTCGAATAACCCTCGGTGAGAATCTGACCCTTGGTCACACGGTCACCTGCGTTGCAGATGGGCCTCAAGTCGATGGTAGTGCTCTGGTTGGTCTTGCGGAACTTGGGCAACTTGTACTCCTTGACAGCGCTGTCGAAGGAAACAAACTCATCGTCCTCGCTGCGGTCATAGCGGATGCGGATGACGCTGGCGTCAACAAACTCAACAACGCCATCACCCTCGGCCTGCAGCTGAGTGCGGCTGTCGTAAGCCATGCGCTGCTCGATGCCGGTGCCCACGATGGGAGCCTCGCTGCGCAACAGAGGCACAGCCTGGCGCATCATGTTCGCACCCATCAGAGCGCGGTTAGCGTCGTCATGCTCCAGGAACGGAATCAGGGCGGCAGCAATCGAAGCGATCTGTTGGGGCGACACGTCCATGAGTTCCACCTCCTCGGGCGAAACAACGGGGAAGTCGGCATTCTTGCGGGCCTTTACACGGTCACGCACGAAGGTGCCATCCTCGTTCAAGGGCGCATTACCCTGAGCGATGATGCGGTCTTCCTCGTCCTCGGCAGTCAGGTAAACAATCTCATCATTGCTGAGGTTCACCTTGCTGTCGGCCACCTTGCGATAGGGGGTCTCGATGAAGCCAAGGTTGTTGATCTTGGCATAAACGCACAACGAGGAAATCAGACCGATATTGGGACCCTCAGGGGTCTCAATGGGGCAAAGACGGCCATAGTGGGTGTAGTGAACGTCACGCACCTCAAAGCCGGCGCGCTCACGCGACAAACCACCAGGGCCCAGGGCGCTCATACGGCGCTTATGGGTAATCTCGGCCAGCGGATTGGTCTGGTCCATGAACTGTGACAACGCATTGGTACCGAAGAACGTGTTGATCACGCTCGAAATCGTCTTGGCATTAATTAGGTCGATGGGAGCGAACTGCTCGGTATCGCGCACATTCATGCGCTCACGGATGGTACGCGCCATGCGTGCCAAACCGACACCGAACTGGTTATACAACTGCTCACCGACGGTACGCACACGACGGTTGCTCAAGTGGTCGATATCGTCCACATCCTGCTTGCTGTTAATCAAGCCGATGAGGTACTTAATGATCTCGATGATGTCCTCCTTGGTCAAGACGCGCTTGTCGGGGTCAGTGTCAAGTCCCAACTTGGAGTTGATGCGGAAACGACCCACCTCACCCAGGTCATAGCGCTTCTCACTGAAGAACAGATTGGTGATCACCTCGCGCGCACTGTTGTCATCGGGCGGCTCGGCGTTGCGCAACTGACGGTAGATGAAGTTGACAGCCTCCTTACCGCTGTTACAAGTATCCTTGTTGAGCGTGTTGAAAATGATCTGGAAATCGCTTGTGTTGACATCCTCACGATGGAGCAGGATGGTGGTCACGCCAGACTCGAGAATCTCGGTGATGTTCTCTTCCTGCAGCTCGGTGTCACGGTCAATGATCACGTCGTTACGCTCGATGCTCACAACCTCGCCGGTGTCCTCATCGACGAAGTCCTCACTCCATGAGCGCAGCACACGTGCCGCCAACTTGCGGCCCACAGCCTTCTTCAGGTTGGTCTTGTTGGCCTTGATTTCCTCGGCCAGACCGAACACCTGGATAATATCATTGTCGGTTTCCAGTCCGATGGCACGCAGCAGCGTGGTCACCGGTAATTTCTTCTTACGATCGATGTAGGCATACATCACGTTGTTGATGTCGGTAGCGAACTCGATCCATGACCCGCGGAACGGGATGATGCGAGCCGAGTACAGCTTCGTGCCGTTAGCATGAAGGCTCTGGCCGAAGAAAACGCCAGGAGAGCGGTGAAGCTGAGACACGACAACGCGCTCGGCACCGTTGATGACAAAGGTGCCCTTGTCGGTCATATAGGGAATCGAACCCAGGTAAACGTCCTGGATCTCGGTGGGGAAATTATGATCTGGGTCGGTACAATACAGCTTGAGCTTGGCCTTCAAGGGAACGCTGTAGGTCAAGCCGATGTCCAAACACTCGTCGATGGTATAACGGGGCGGGTCGATGTAGTAATCAAGGAATTCGAGCTTAAAGTTGTTGCGGGTGTCCTCGATGGGGAAATTCTCGGCAAAAACTTTATAAAGTCCCTCGTTTTTTCTCTTTTCAGTCGGTGTATCCAGTTGCAGGAAATCACGGAATGACTGTAACTGCACGTCGAGGAAATCGGGATAGGGATAGGGATTTCTTACTCGCGCGAAATTGACTCGTTCTTTTTTTGAAACTGACATTGACAAAGTAGTTTGTTGTGAACTCAAATGAGAATGTTGAAATGCGAAATAATCGTCTGTCTTTCACGCTCTGGCTGCGGCGAGCTCATGAAGCGTAAAATCTTGGGGATCAGTATCCATCGGTCAGGTGTCCCGGTCACGAGAGAGCCCGTGGCACGGGACATCTGCGATGAATCAAGTTGTGCATGTCAAATTTGACACAAAAAGGTTAAGAACCCACGTCAGTGGGGATTCTTAACCCAAACACCCGTTAACGGGGTGCTATTATTTCAGTTCAACCTCGGCGCCAAGACCCTCGAGCTCACCCTTGAGAGCGTCGGCCTCGTCCTTGGTAGCACCTTCCTTGATGGTTGAGGGAGCACCGTCAACAAGGTCCTTTGCGTCCTTAAGACCAAGACCCAGGAGCTCTTTCACCTTCTTAACCACCTGGAGCTTCTGAGCACCAGCGGCCTTCAAGACTACATCAAACGAAGTCTTCTCTTCAACCTCAGCGGCTGCAGCAGCGGGACCTGCGGCAACAGCAACAGCTGCAGCGGCGGGCTCGATGCCATATTCGTCCTTCAAAATCTGAGCGAGTTCGTTTACTTCCTTAACGGTAAGGTTCACTAACTGTTCTGCAAATGCTTTCAAATCTGCCATAATCGTATGGATTTAATTGGTTTTTGTTTTTGTTATTAATCTTCTTTTTTGGATAAGGTTTCCAGGACTCCGTGGAGCTTGCTGCCACCCGACTGGAGAGCGCTGATAACGTTCTTGGCCGGCGACTGCAGCAATGCCACAACATCGGCGATGAGCTCGTTCTTGCTCTTGATGGCCACGAGAGTGTCGAGATTCTGCTCGCCAACATAGACGGTCTCCTCAACATAAGCAGCCTTGAATGCGGGAATAGTTTCCTTTTTACCGCGGAATTCCTTAATAAGTTTAGCAGGCGCGTTACCCGTGTCGCTGAGCAACAGGGTGGTGGGGCCGGCCAGAGAATCATAGAGGCCACTGTAGTCGATGTCACAAGCATCCATGGCCTTCTTCAACAGGGTGTTCTTGACTACCATCATCTTGATGCCAGCCTTGAAGGCAGCGCGGCGCAAGTCCACGGTCTTCTCGGCATTGAGCGATGTGGTGTTAGCCAGATAGACAACGCTATACTTGTCAAGAGTCTCTTTGATCTTGTCGATCATTAAGGTTTTATCTTCCTTCTTCATTTTACAGTCTTCAGATTAAAATGTTTAAGCCTCAATCGACTTGGGATCAACCTTGATACCCTTGCTCATGGTGCTCGAAAGATAAATACTCTTGATGTACGTACCCTTGGCAGCAGCGGGTTTCAGCTTGATCAGAGTGTTGATGAACGCAGCAGCGTTATCGCGAATCTGCTCGGGGCTGAACGATACCTTACCAATCGAGGTGTGTACAATACCACCCTTATCGACCTTGAAGTCGATCTTACCTTGTTTCACTTCCTTAACAGCCTTAGCAACATCAGGGGTTACGGTGCCGCTCTTGGGGTTCGGCATCAGGCCGCGGGGACCCAGGATGCGTCCCAGAGGACCCACCTTGCCCATGATTTGGGGCTGAGTGATAATCACGTCAATGTCAGTCCATCCACCTTTAATCTTGTCGATGTATTCATCAAGACCGACATATTCTGCTCCAGCTTCCTTAGCGGCAGCTTCAGCCTCCGGTCCACAAAGAACCAGGACGCGAACCTGCTTGCCGGTGCCGTGGGGCAGCGATACAACGCCACGAACCATCTGGTTGGCCTTACGGGGATCAACGCCAAGACGTACGTCGATATCTGTAGAAGCGTCAAACTTGGTGAAAGTGATTTCCTTAACCAATGCTGCAGCTTCCTCAAGGGTGTAAGCCTTCCCCTGCTCTACCTTCGCGTTGTACAACTTCTGATTTTTCGTT
>JAEEGG010005686.1_pt1 | contig 29452 bp, 20 predicted proteins | sample 9134161 | NCBI WGS metagenome assembly JAEEGG01 (sample SAMN16246543, study PRJNA631951) | gut metagenome | biome: gut microbiome; feature: rumen; material: CR-attached | host: Bos | place: Iran: Karaj | collected 2018-10
GACGGTTCTTTTGTTATCGTGCTGTGATAACGAAAGAACCGTCCCCGTGTATGTTCCGAAGTCCTAAGTGTGAGTCTATCACAGAGGACAGAATAGAGTCGAATTTGTCCAAAACGAAAAATATTCCACCAAAAGCGGTGATTTTCTCAGATTTTATTTGTAATTTTGCCATGTCATTGATGATTTTGCTTGTCTTGATTTGCAGCACTAAGGTAAGTGAAAAATCTGACATTGCCAAATCCTGAGCCGCTCGGCTTTGCCGCTTCGCGCGTCGAAGAACTTTTTGTTGCTCAGGAACTTAAAGAATCATGGGGACAGGTTTTTGAAGTGAAATCCATTTCATGGTTTCATTCAAAAACCTGTCCCCATGATTCTTCACCAGTCCCCCTGATTCTTCAACTAAAAAAAGAAACGGAAGCCGAACGACTTCCGTTTCCTGTTCTCATCTTTGGGGAACAGTTCAAAGAACCGTCCCCTGATCCGGTTTATCGGCGGCGGGCATCGGCCTGGGCCTGGTCCACCTTCTTGTCTTCGTTGATGATCAGCTTGTCGTCTGTCACTGTCACCGTGAAGCCCTTCAATACCGAGGAGTTACTGTCGGCGAAGGCAAAGATCTCTGCCTGTCCGGGGCCTACTGCCTCGACGACGCCGTCCAAGGTGACGGTGGCCACCGACTCATCGGTCGACATAAACACTATCTGTGCCACTCCCTGGCCGGCGTTCAGCTGTACGCGCAGGTACATCTTGTCGCCTACTATCAGCACTGCCTTGCCGTCGACCAGCTGGTCGGCATACAAGCCGAGGATTTCCACCGGGCGGCCTTCGTCTATCACGGGCATGTCAACAAAAGGCCCGCAGCCACTCATGACAGCTGCTGCTGCCAGTATGGCCATCATTCTCTTGATCTTTTTCATATCTTTATTTGCTTTGATTCTTTTACTTTTTGATCATTACTTTCTGATACCGGGGGCCGGTTCTTACTTCATCACAACCTTCTTGCCGTTCTTGATGTAGAGACCCTTCTTCGTGGGCTTTTCGTCGAGCTTGCGGCCGTTCAGGTCGTACCATGTCTCGTTGTCGGCAGTTGTGTCGATGACAGCATCCAGACCGGTCACGCCGCTGCCGGCTACAATGTTGAGCACGCGGGCCAGGGCGGCTCCGGCAGGCTTCTTCAGCACGGCCTTGCAGGCAGGTGTCTTCGAGTCGTTGTCCTCGATGGCGCAGAACTGTCCGTTCTTCAGCACGTAGTAGTCAGCGGGTTCGAAGTGAGTGGGCACGATGACGGGCACCAGCAGGTTCGTCCCGTAGTCCTTGGCATCGTCGGTGCTGATGGCGCTGCCGCTGGCCTGGCGGCCTGGATGTGCCACGAGGTCGTATGCCTTGCCGGCCTCACCCAGCATCAGGATACCATTGTTCGACTTCAGCACACGCTCGCCGTCCATGTCCAGCTGCTCCTTCGTCAGGTTGTTGTAGTTGACCTCGTTGTTGTTGATCAGCTCAACGCGGTTGGCCGTCAGATCCTCGGGCAGCAGCACGTCCACGCCGCACGAGAAGCTCCAGTACCTGTTCGCAGGTGTCACGGTAGTCATCACCTTCGTAGCCTCATAGTTCGGCTGCAGGCCGCTCATCAGGGCATAGTCGTCGAGCAGGGCCAGCGTGGTGTGGATGATAGCCGAGGCGGGGAATGCGCCGGCCTCAACCAGGATGGGCTCCTCCCCGGTGTCGGGCATGTAGATGTCGGTCACCTCGTCGCCCAATGCACCGGCGGCAATCTTCGTCACCTTGAAGCCGTTGATCTCGGCGGGAATGTGGATGACGGTACCGCTCAAAGGCTTGCCTATCTCGTCGATGGTCACGGTCTGGGCCTCTGGGTCAGCAGTCACGGTGACGGGCACGTTGTCGTTGTCGACGAACAGCATCTCCTTCACGATGCTGAAGTCTACGTTCACCGATCCGGTGAAGTTCTTCGAGCCGGCCTTGGCGGTGATGGTGGCGGTATAGTCGCCCATGTCCGTCTGCACGTTACCCTCGACGGTGTAATCCTCAGCGGGCACGTCAACGTTACCGTCCTCGCCTGCTGTCACTGCGTTCACCTCAGCCGTCAGCGGCTGGTGGTTGAAGGTGTCGTAGATGAGGGTGGCGTTCACCAGGGTGGCAGCTGCCAGCTGTGCCTTGGCCACGACAATGTTCTCAATCTTCTTGTAGTCGGTGTCGGGGTCATCGTCGCCCGTCACCACCTTATAGTACAGGGTGTAGGTGCCGGCGTCGGTGACGGTGGGCATCTGTGCGCTCCATGTCTCGCCGTCGAGCGAGTAGCGCATCTCGCCGCCCTCGCACTCAGCCTCGGAGGCCAGGGCCTGGGGCTGTCCGTTGTATACCAGTCCGGTGGCGGCCACGGGGTCTACGGTGATGTTCTTGGCATAGATCTCGAACTCGCCGCTGAATACGGTGCCGTCGTAGGCCGATGTCTCGGTGGCCATGAATGCTATGCAGTAGATGCCGGGTTGGTAGTCGTCAGTCTCGGCCAGGTCGTTCCACGTCGTTCCGTCCTCGTCCAGTCGCTGTCTCTTCAGCAGCGTGTAGTCGGACTGGGCAAGTACCGGCGGGTTGTTCTGGTCGAGGAACAGGTCCTTCAGCTCAAATACGAACGGGGTCTCCGGCTGGTATTTGCCTTCTCCGTTCTTCTTCACGAGGAAGCGGGGCGAGTCGTCTCCTTCACCCCATGTGGGTTCACCGTTCACCGTCACGCCTACGCCATAACCCATGTCGCGCACCAGCTCGTAGTCAACGGTCAAGTCGTAGGTCGGCATGTCGAACGATGCCTCGGTCTTGGTGTCGTTGAGGAATACAGCGAAGGTGGTGTAACAGACTATACAGTTATTCTCCATCACCTGTTCATAAAAATCGTAGAGGCTGCTTATTTCATTTCTGGTTTGATATCCGCCAGTAGGATTGAAATTTACGTACTTAACTTTCTCGCCATCGAATCCGTAGATAAGTATTGTTTTATTCGTTTTCGATGCACCGTCCCATGCTATGGCCTCTGCATCGGTTGCGGGTTTGAAGTCTGGTAAATAATCGGGGGATATTGGCGTAAAGTTGTTTTTCCACGAACCAGGCACCGATTCTTTCGAAAATTCGATCGTCGCGATATTCGCCCATGCGCCCGCCGTCATAGCGAAGAGCGCGACGAGCGTCATTAGATATCTAGATATTGTTTTCATATAATATATTCTTTATATTGTTCTTATTACTTTATTTATTGTTCACGCGAGAGGGGGTTAATCAGCGATGTAGTAGCCTTTGCTCGGATTGATTACTGCGTCTGCATATACATCGCCACCAGAATCACGAAGACTTTTATTACCGTAGGTGAATACACGGCCTACGCTGGTCTCCAAGCCGCAGTTATTGTTTTCATCGCGCCAGAAGGCCTGATACCAGGTTTCTCCCTCGGCATAGTAGACGGTGTAGTTGCCAATCTTGACGCTCTTCAATGTCGAGATGCCTTTTGTTGCCTCCACTTTGCGGAACTTGTAGCCATTTGCAGCGGTGAGGGTGACCTTCGAGCCCATCTTCACTTGCTTCAGCTGGCCTTCCTCGTCGAGGGTCTTGGCGGCGTCGCCTACCTTGACGGTGGCCTTGCCGGCCTGGATGGTGTTGGCGTTGGCGGCGTTGAACTGGATGTCGAACTTATCGCTCTTCACGGTCACTTCTATGGGGCCGAGGATTTCGCTGTCGTTATACTCTGTGCCGCCCATGATGTAGTACCACACGTAGTAGGTGCCGGGCTCGGTCAATGATGCAGCGGTGGGCACGTCGGAGCTGAAAGTGTTAGGTGCCTCGGTGGCTGATGTGCCGACGGCATACATCATGGTGCCCTCGGTGGTTGTACCTGCAGTGACGAGGGCTGCGGTTGAGCCAGCGAAAATGTCACCCGTTGCTGCTGTCGGAGCAGCGGTGGCAGTGGCTGCGGGGGCGTACTCCACCTGCAGCTCGACGTCGCCGGCGGGCATCGCATCGAGTGTCCAGACCTTGCGTGTGGCGTCGGGCGTCAGGTCGATGCCTTCCTCGGCGAAGTAGAACTCGATGGTAGAGGCGTTAGAGACTGACAAGTCCCAGCTATCTGTTGTGCTACTGGTAGTCACGACTTCGGCAGGTTCATCCTCCCATGTCAGGCTATACACACCATCTTGATATCCATCACCGTACTTTACTTTGTTCCAATAGCCAAAGGATTGGCTTCCTGAGCCGTTGATAACAATCTTAGTGAATTTCATTCCTTCAGGAGCGGTGAATTCCAAAACGCCGCCTCCACCCCAAATCTCTATATTCTGTCCGATAGTACAACTACCACCCACTTCGATCTTCACAAACTTCATGGTTATTCCATCTTTTGTGTAGGGCTCATTTTCCCCCATGTTGCCACCAACTGCGGTGGAAATATCAGAGACGTTCCATGTTACGTCCTGCGCCCATGCGCCCGCCGTCATTGCGAATAGCGCCACGAGCGTCATTAGAAATCTTGATATGTTGTGTATCATAATTGTTCTTATTTATTATTTAACCTTGCATTATAGCCGCCCCTTATCAAGGGGCTCTAAATATATCGTTTTTATTCCTTATTTATATATACGCGCGCGAGGAGGGTTACTGGTTCACTCGCGTCCATCCGGTGGGGATGCCGTTGTTGCCCTCGGGCCATTCGGCTCCGCTGGCGGCGGTAAAGGTCTTCACGCCCGCAGCTTGCCAGCCGGCGCTAGTGAGCCAGCCGTTGGTGCTATTGTTACTGTTGATGCCTGAGGTAGCCAAGCAAGTCACTGAGCTCAGTTTAGAACAGTAGCTGAACATGCTTTTATAGCAGTTTGAGACCAGCGTCTTAGCGGGAAGCACGGGTGCAGCGGTCAGTTTGCTGCAGCTGGAGAACATCTCGTTGTAACAGCTACTAGCCAGCGTCTCGGCGGGCAGCTCAGCGGGCGCCGCAGTCATGCCGCTGCAGCTGTAGAACATCTCGTAGTAACAGTTATTAGTCAGCGTCGTGGCGGGAAGAAGCAGGCCGCTCGCATCGATCAGGTTGCTGTAACTGCGGAAGAATTCACGGAAAGTATTCTCCGCTGTCAGTGTGGTGGCCGTGGCGAAGTTCGTTTCGCTCAGCAGACTCATGATGTTGCCATACACCTTTACTTGGGCGGTACCGCCAATTGAGGTGTGGTCACTGCCCATATTATAATAGGAGCCGCCGTTGCCGTAGAATTCAACCTTGTCGCCAGCCTTCACGGTGATATCACCTCCCGTGCCAGGCACACCCGTCTTTTCGCCGCCGTTCAGCGAGTACTTGATGCCGTTCCTGGGGAAGCTTATTGACATTTTACCGTCGGTCAGCACCTCAAACGTCAGTGGCGTGGCCTTCGGATCGGGTACATACTTCACTGCCTTCACGCTCTTAACCTTCTTCGTGCCGCCGTAGGTGGCGGTCACCTTCGTCTTCTCGGGCACGCCGGTCAGACCAACGTTGCCCTTGGCTGTGTTCGTGCCATCACTCAGCGTCCAGTTCTCAGCATCCTCGGTGCCCTCGGCCATCTTCACGTCGCCCGATCCGGAGGTGCCGGCGGCGCCAGGAGCAGTCACGGTTATCGTTGCAGTTGAACTAGTCATCGATGAGTTATAATAAGTGACAGCAACTGTTGCTTCACCACTAAAGGTGCCGGTAACTTGGAAATTCTCATTACCATTTTTTACAACTTTTCCATCGCCCTCGGTGATAGTACCGATAGAAGGAGGCATAAAGTTCATGTCTGTAATAACCTGTTTGAGAATGTCCGCCGTAGTTGACCAAGGCAGTGTGACATTCTCGTACGTCTTCACGGTCGAACCGCACTTGAGCGTGATGGTCTCACCGGCCACAGCGGCGGCCCACGCGCCCGTCGCCGCTATCAGCAACAGGGCAAGCATTAAAGATAATCTCTTTCTCATAAGCTTTAAATTTTTAGTGTGAATATTGTTAATTAAATCATTTATTGAGTTATTGTTACTTCTGTCATTGGTATATCTATGTGGTTGAGACAAAACGGACATCATTCTTCTTTTACAATACAGTTCAGCCCGTCGCCATCATCAATGGCGGCGGAGGGTGGGGTATGGTTTTCTCTCCATGGTCCTTTGTTTTTAGGTTTTTAATTGTGTGAATGTTATGTTTTCACGTTTTGAGTCCCGTTTGCATGGTTTTCCATGCTTTGGTTGCAAAGTTACGTAAAATTTCCATCAATTCCAAGGAACACCATGCACTCATTTGGTCCCTGTACCAAATGAGTGCATACTTTCTGCCTTGTGCACACGCAAACACTTTGTTACTTAAACGATGGCAGTTTTCGAAAAATCAGGTCATTCAAGGAATTCTTGAAAGCCCTGACCCAAATGCGTGCATACATTATTTTGCCTCTTTCAGCTTTTTTGATTAATTTTGCCGAGTGAAACCTTGAAAAGGAGGGAAATGACGATATGAAACAGACTGTTTACATGATCCTATTATGTGTGCTCGCGAGCCTTGCAACGGGCTGTGATGACGCCAAATCCGTGAGGCATTTGCCTCACATAGGCAACACGCCCTATCAAGTGGACTCGATACTGATAACATACGCCAACAATCCTGAGCGGGCACTTAAGCTGCTTGACTCGGCAGTTATGCTGGGCAATATCAGCGAATACCGAGGCAAGGTCATCCGTGCCAAAATCTATAGCAAGTCACTCAAGGAGCAGCTTCAGGACTCTGCCATCCTCATCTGTCAGGCTTTGCTCAGCCACGACTCCGTGCGCAACGAGCCTGCAGAGCAGGAGAGTATTCTCGACTTGCTCATTGCCGCCAGCCGTGGCAAGCACGACTTTGAGCAGTACATGCGTTGGGCAACACAGAAGGCCGAGCTTTGTCAGCAACAGGGCGAAGTGACTGAACACTGGCGCATGGAGGCTGAGATAGGGATGCTGATGACCCATTTAGGTCAGGTGGACGAAGGGCTCAAGAAGCTCGACGAGACCATCAGCCACCTTGACTCTCCTGGCAGCATAGACCGCATGGATGCCTTCATCATTGCCGTGAAGCGCAAGATCAGTGTTCTCAACGACTTGGAACGCTATGCCGAAGTCATTCCTCTGGCACAGCGCACCCTCGACCGCCTCGACCACTACGAACAGCACCCCAAGGACTACGCTGAGGACAGCTACCGTCTGTCGTGGAGCGATAATCCCAGCGACCGCAACCGCTATCTTGACTTTAGCCGTGCACAGGCATGGGGATTCATGGCGCATGCGCATGCCCTATTAAGTGAAGAGGGGGAAGTGAATAGTGAAAAAAACTTGCGTCCCGCTGGTAACAAACAAAGCCAAGCGGCTGACGCTCAGAAAGCGCGCGAATACCTTTTCCTCTTTGATAACAGCAACTACGGCAAGACGTTCTCAGCCCGACGCATGATAGCTCCTGCGCAGATGGAACTGGGCATGTATGATGAGGCACTGGCCACCTACGATGAGGTGGAACGCCGTATGGCCGGCGACACACTGAACGAAGACTATGCCATCATACTCCGTTCCCGTGCCAAGGCTGCCCATGCCAAAGGCAGAATAGCCGAGGCCTATGATTTCCAAAAGCGCTACGCTGCCCTTTTCAAGGTGGTCAGCGACAGCCTGCACCGAAGCGAAGCCCACGACTACGCCGCCCGCTACCACGCACAAGAGCAGCAGTTAATGATACAAGAGAACGAGGCTGAAGCCGAACGCTCACGTATCGTCAGCATCGCCATCGCTGTTGTTGCTATGCTGGCTATTGCCTTCGCCCTCTACTTCTTCCGCCAGAAGCGCATTGTCAGCGAGAAAAACCAAGCACTGGTCCGTATGATCAATAGTACGCCGTCCGAGCCGAAAGAAATGCTTGGAGAAGAAGAGAGGAAAGAGGAAAGGAAAGAGAATGCGCAGCAAATGTTCGGCATCATCGACTCCACCATCCGCTCTGAGCGCCTCTATGCCAATACCGCCTTGCAGCGTCAGGACATTTGCGAACGCTTCGGTATCAGCCGCCACACCCTCAATGAACTCTTCTCCCAACATACCGACGGACTTTCCTTCCCACAATACATCAACAATATTCGCCTGCGGGAGGCACTCCATCTGCTTAGTGAAAAACCCGACATGACCCTCACCGCCATTGCTTCTGAGGTGGGCTTCACACCTGCCAACCTGCGCGAACAGTTCAAGCAGAAATATGGCATGTCTCCCGCCGAATATCGCCAAAACTTGTAAAAGAGCACTCCTTTTAAACGCTTATTATGCACGCATTTGGGTCATGTACCAAAAGCGTGCATATATTTTTGCCTGTTTCCATCGATTTTTGGCTAACTTTGCAGCTAAAAGTTATATTCTTTAACTGAGATGAAAACTAAAAATTTGTTTTTGACTATTGATTCAACTATACGCAAAGAACGCCTCTATGCCAACAAAGACCTGATGCGTGAAAACATCATGCAGTGCTTCGGCATAGGCAGACACCATCTGAACAGACTGCTCAATACTAACGCTCAAGGCATGACCTTTCCGCAGTACATCAACGACATCCGTATGGAAAAAGCCGACGAACTCATCACTCATCATCCTGAGATGACTATTGCCGAGATAGCATGTGAGGTAGGCTTCACACCTGCCAACCTGCGCGAACAGTTCAAGCGCCGCTATGGTATCACACCGTCAGAATACAGAGAAAACTACCACGAATTTAACTAATTACACGAATTCTTTTCTACCACAGATTGCATAGATTACTCGGATTCTTTTATTGGATTTCAGCAGCAAAGCGGCGATTGATGAAGGATTGCACAGATTGCTATGCGCGGATAAATCCGTTAAATCCGAAAGAATCGGTGTAATGGCATGACACGGCGCAGCCAAAATCTGTTTAATCCCTAAAATCTGTGGTAGAAAAGAATTTTAAATTGAATAAGTGAGAAGTGAAATGAAAGCAACCACAGATTGCGCAGATTACTCGGATTCTTTTATTGGATTTCAGCAGCAAAGCGGCTAAAGAATGAAACGACCACGAATTAAACGAATTACACGAATTCTTTTCTACCACAGATTGCATAGATTACTCAGATTCATTTATTGGATTTCAGCTGCAAAGCGGCTAAAGAATGAAACGACCACGAATTTAACCAATTACACGAATTCTTTTCTACCACAGATTGCATAGATTACTCGGATTCTTTTATTGGATTTCAGCAGCAAAGCGGCTAAAGAATGAAACTACCACGAATTAAACGAATTACACGAATTCTTTTCTACCACAGATTGCATAGATTACTCGGATTCTTTTATTGGATTTCAGCAGCAAAGCGGCGATTGATGAAGGATTGCACAGATTGCTACGCGCGGATAAAATCCGTGACATCCGAAAGAATCGGTGAGATTTGTCGAAGACCCACGAGTGCTCGCAGTAAATAGCATGACACAGCGCAGCCAAAATCTGTTTAATCCCTAAAATCTGTGGTAGAAAAGAATTCGTTAAATTGACTTCGTTGAATTCACTCTCGCTCGGCATTATAGAGCTAATGCTCCAGTATCATACTAAACACCCTTTAGTATCATACTAAACATCCTTTAGTGTCATACTAAACATCCTTTAGTATCATACTAAACACCCTTTAGTGTCATACTCAAATCAGTCATTAGGCCGAGCCTTGGCTGAATGCCACGTTACCTAAGGTAAGACGAGCCGTTACCTAAAGTAACGACGCACGTTACCTTAGGTAATGCTCCATGTCGCTACTGATCATGCTTTAGGCATAGGTAAACAGTTTAAAACCAGGATGTTGAGCTAAAAAGGCACCTTTTCGGATTGTGTCACCCTTGTGTCAGCGTGTGTCACCCTTAAAAACGTTGTCAGCCCTTTATTTATCGTGGTTGTGTCAGCGTGTCACCCTCTGATAAAAAATTCATGTATGATTCTTTGCAGAAATAGTTGACAACTCCTTTAAAGGTATCTCACGCAGGCATCATAATCACCACGATTTACTCGAATTACACGAATGCGAAGTGGAATCAAGGGGACAGGTTTTTGAATGAATTCAGTGGATTCATTCAAAAACCTGTCCCCATGATTCTTCTTCTTTCCTTTATGAGGGGGAATGTCTGGTGCTATTGCTCCTTGATGAGCCTTGTCTGCATGAACTCGTCGAGCGTGACGAGGTTCAGGTGCGGGAAAGGTGTGTCGTGGAGCACGCGGAAGTGGCTGTCCTCCGACACTAAATAGTCGGCACCGGCAGCAAAGGCACAATCCACAAACTTATTATCGTCCGGGTCGGCCGTGATGATGCCCATGCGGAAGTGCGGGTCAACGAGCTGCACATTCTCTTGGTTAAGTATCAGCATCACCACGTTCTCGGCCACCGTCGGCGTAATCTGCTGCTCAAGTATCTCCTGATACTCGTCCAGGATCTCGTCCGACGCGCAGAGCGTGAAGCGCCCGGCGAGGAAAGCGTCCCATATTGGGCGATAGGGGCTGCGGCGGGAGATGATCTGCAGCAGGCAGTTCGTGTCGATCACTACGGGGTTCATCGCTCACTTACTTATTATAAGGTGTGCGAAAGTGCGAGCCTCGCAGCTCCTGCATGCGCTTTTCATCGAACTGGCCGCTCTCCCAGAGCGCGTCCATCTCTTCGTCTATCTGCTGGGCGTAGAACGCTGCCAGCTGCTTCCGCAGCTTTTCCAAGCCTACGGTCGTCCTGATGCGGGATACCAAATTGAGCACCTGTACTTGAGCCGGGGTGAAAGTAATTGCTTCCATAATCGTACATTTTTATACCTTTCTGGCTGCAAAGATAGTGCAAATCGAGAGAAACACAAAATAAATCGCGATTTATTTTTGCTTCCGAGATGCAGCCTATCTTCGAGCGAAGCTCAGAGATACGACAATTTCCCCAATCCTCCAAAGTTTGGAGGAAAAATTGGAATCAAGGGGACAGGTTTTTGAATGAATTCAGTGGATTCATTCAAAAACCTGTCCCCTTGATTCCAACCTGTCCCCATAATTCTTCCTATTTTCTGTTGTCGCCTCGGCGATGCGATGACGATACGTGAGACAGTGACGGATACAAAGCGCCGAGGCATCTTGGGGATGTCTCGGCGGATAATTTTCTTCGGTGGTGTGAGGGGGTTAGTCGTGCATGTTCTGCGCGTGGCAGGCATCGACCACTGTAATGGTGTCGCCCTCGATGGTGTAGGCGTAGTACCATTTGTCGGTGTTTGCCATGTAAAAACCCGCCCATCGGCTGATGGTAGGCCGTCGGCGCGGCAGTGTGCGCTCTATGGCGTAGATGGCGAAGAATGCATCGCGCACGTTGCGCTCCATGTCTTCGTAGGAGTAGGTGTACTGGTATTTCTTGGCCACGTTCCGATAAAAACTTCTTATCTTGGCAGCCGTGCGCTTGGTGTAGAAATACTTATACTGCATATTCCTTGTCGTAGATGGCCTTGATGTCCTTCATCGTCAGTTCATAGGCCTCTTCCGGCGTATACAGTTCCTTATCCATGTCGGGAAAGTCCTCCTCGAGTGGCATATCAGGCAGCGTTCTGGTCTGTATGGGCTTTACACTATCAATAAGTATTGACACCAGTTCCAGTTTCTGACTGTCGTCCATGTCCTGCACCATGTCTATGTAGTAGCTCATAGGGTGCGCTGTGTGCTGTCTCTTTGTCGTCGTTGCTTCCATAATCGTACCTTTTTATACCTTTCTGGCTGCAAAGATAGTGCAAATCGAGAGAAACACAAAATAAATCGCGATTTATTTTTGCTTCCGAGATGCAGCCTATCTTCGAGCGAAGCTCAGAGATACGACAATTTCCCCAATCCTCCAAAGTTTGGAGGAAAAATATCCGTTTGTCTCAGTATGTCAAATTGGAATCAAGGGGACAGGTTTTTGAATGAATTCGCTGAATTCATTCAAAAACCTGTCCCCTTGATTCCTGAAAGTCTGATTACCTCGGAAACTTCAATTTCCTTTTATAGCATTTCTCAAAGTCACAAAGGCCACAGGTGTAATCCTGCCTGCTCACGTTTCTACCCACACCCATTACGCCGCTTACACTCTTAATAGGCACCATCAGCGAGCCTTCAGTCAGCCTCACGCCACAGGTCTTTCCCTCAAACAGCGGAAAGAGCTGCTGCTGCTGTGAGACGTGCCAACCGCAGTAACCTGGCGAAAACCTGTTGGTATGATGCCATCCCAGCTTGTCGATGCTCTCCTGTACAGCTCTTTCCATCTGGTCGGCACATTTCTCGGCAATGACCGAACCCAGTGAGTCGGCAATGAACACCCGTACCATGTCGCCCTCCTGCTTCAGCCGTTGCTGATAGGCTTCATACTCCACACCGCCTGTACATATGAACAGGCAGTACGCCTCTGAGCCTTTCAGCTGGTGCTCTATGATCTTTCCCATCTCAAAGGCAGGCAGCTCGCGCATCATCAGGAAGCAGAACTGCGGACGCAGCCACCTCCGCACCTCGTCTACTATGGCCTGCGTTTCGCTGAGCGTAGCCTCGTCGGGCAGAGCACCTCCGTACCCCATCGCCTCGTACATGTCGACAGGGTCTATTCCCAGCTGTTCGTATGTCAGTGTCTTTTGTGTCATTCCTCGTGTCATTTGCCAACTGCCTCATTCCATTTGGCGCATGCACCAAAGAACGCTTCCACATTCTCAATCGGCGTATGCGGTGGTGTGTCACATCCGCTTGAAATCACGAAGTTGGGATACTGGCGCATCCGTTCGAGCAGGTGGAGCGTAGCTTCCCGCATCTGTTCCGGCGTGCCGTCCTTGAACAGCGAGACAGGGTCGAGGTTGCCCATGGCAAGGGCATCGGCGGGTATGTCCGCGATGACATCCTCCATGCTGCACTTGTTGCCGAAATGATAGGCGGCAGCGCCCGTCTCAACCATGGCCTTGGTACAGTGTCCCTGATTGCCGCAGTTGTGCAGCACCACCATGAAGCCATCATCCTGCACCCGTTCCACGATCTGTCTTACGTATTGCGAGGAGAACACCCTGCAGTCCTCGTTCGAGAGCAGCCCGGCAGCAGGCTCTGCCATCAGCACACCGTTCGCACCGGTCATCTTCAGCGCCTCGCAGTATTTCCCGATGAAATCGGTACATTTCTGCAGCAGCACGTGGGCGGCATCGGCATGTTCACAGGTCAGCACCATCATCTCAGACATGTCGTACAGACGTCCTGCCAGCGAGAACGGCCCTATGCAACCACCCAGCAACGGGCGGTCGGCAATGGCTTCCGATGCCAGCAGACTGGCCTTCAGGTACTGCGGAATACGCCCTGCCGACAACTGTGGTACCTTCAACTCATAGATGCTTTCTACATCTGTCAGCAGCAGGCTCGCCACCGACGGGACGGCCTCGTCGCTGAAAGCTATCTCAGCGCCGAACGCCTCGGCCTCGACGGTCAGGTCCATCATGGTGCAGGCAGCCGCCGACGGCCACCTCTCTGCCAGCCTCACCACGGCCTCGGCATGCACACGTCCGTCGCTCACGGCCTGCCTCACCGTGTGACCTGTCAGCTCTATTCCCGGATGGGTCATTACCGGCACTGCCGCCACTCGCTTCTGGCTGATGATGTCAGCCGCCCACCGTTTCATATCTGTTTTCATATCTCATTCCTTAAAAACTTCCGCCGCAAAGTTACAACCTTTTTCCGGTTCCACCAAACAATCAGCCTTTTTCAGGCCAAAAATAAAACACACAAAACCAAAAAAAACACGGGAAGATATTGCCAGTGTGAAGAAAAAGCCGTAACTTTGCAGACATGAAGCTAACTACAACCCCAAGAGCTATGAACAAACTTAAGATCTTATGTATCGCGCTTGTAGCCTTCGGCACCCTAAATGCCCAGGCACAGCCCAAGTCGTGGACTGCCGACAACGGCAACGGCACCTTTACGAATCCCCTGTTCTACGACGAGTTCTCCGACCCCGATATCCTGCGCGTGGGCGACGACTACTATCTGGCTGGCACCACTATGCACGCTGTGCCGGGGTTGGTCATCCTCCATTCGAAAGACCTGGTCAACTGGGAGTTCGCCTCCTACTGTTTCGACCGCTTCGACTTCACCGAAGACCGCTTCTCGCTGAAGAACCACGAGGAAATCTACGGTCAGGGCATCTGGGCTCCCTGCATCCGCTATGCCAACGGCCAGTTCTACGTTTTCAGCAACGTCAACGGCAAGGGTCTGCAGTGCTATACGGCGAAGGACATCCGTGGCCCGTGGACCCACCACAACATGAAGGGTAACATCTACGACCTCGGCGTGCTGTTCGACGACGACGGCAAGATCTATGCCATCCACGGCTACGGCACGGTGAAATGCACCGAACTGAAACCCGACATGAGCGGTCCCATCGATGGCACCGAGCGCGTCATCATACCCGAAGGCAACGGAGTGGGCGAAGGCCACCACATGTACAAGATTGATGGCATGTACTACCTCATCTCCACCGACTACTCGCCCAACGGCCGCACACTCTGCTCGCGCTCGAAGAGCATCTGGGGGCCTTACGAGACACGCGTCATCACCGCCGACGAGACCTACGGCTACCATGCCGCCTCGCTCACTCAGGTGCCTCGTGGCACGAAGTACCGCATTGGCGAGGACGGCACGAAGTTCCAGCTCGGCCCTGTCGACAAGGACGCCACCGCCTGCACCAATGCCCATCAGGGTGGCATCGTGCAGTATAAGGACGGTTCGTGGTGGGCACTCTTCATGCAAGATTTCCACTCTATCGGTCGCACTGTCTGCCTCATGCCCATGACGTGGGAGGATGGCTGGCCTATGGTGGGACTGAAGGGCAATCTCGGCCGTGCGCCCCGCACGTGGTTCATGCCCGGCACCAAGCTGGGCTGCTACTCCGTCGGCGAGGAGCCCCAGCCCTTGCGTGCACCCTACGACCGCAGCGACGACTTCAACTATTCCACGAAACGCCAACAGGGTCCCGGTCTGAAACCCGTCTGGCAGTGGAACCACAACCCCGACGACAAGCTATGGAGCCTCCATGGCGGCCGCCTGCGCATTCAGTCGCAGCCTGCCGAGCAGCTCATGTGGGCACGTAACACCCTGACCCAGCGCGTTATCGGACCGAAGTCCATGGCCACTGTAGAACTCTACACCAAGGGCATGAAGGACGGTGACGTCTGCGGACTGGGCAACATCAACGTGCCCTGTTCGTGGGTTGGCCTTGTCAAGCAGGGCAACCAACTCTCACTCCGCTGCTTTGAACAGCTGACCAACGACACCGTCACCGTATCTGTCGGTTTATCCGATGGGAAGATCTACCTTCGCATGAATGGTGACTACGACAATGACCAAGCACAATATGCCTACAGCACCGACGGCAAGACTTTCCATACCATCGGCCGCACGATGCCGCTCAGCTATCAGCTCATCTCCTTCCAAGGCTCCCGCCACGCCCTCTTCGCCTTCAATATAAAAGGTAAGCAGGGCGGCTATGCCGAGTTCGACAACTTCACTGTCGACGAGCCCTATGCCGACCGCAGCGCAAACATCCCTTATGGCAAGACCATCCGCATCATCAACAAGGCCACCGGCCGTCCAGCCATCGCCTTGAAGCATGGCGTGCTCTACGACACCCACAGCGGCGACAAGAGCGACCTGACACGCTTCAAGGTCATCGACCGTGGACAGGGCAGGGTGGCACTCCAGTGTGCCGACGGTCGCTACTTGAAGGTCTATGGTGACGGGCTGCCTGGCGACGTCCGTTTCACCCCGTCGCTCTCCCCTGCCGCATCATCCGATGGGAATACCGTCCTCCCCACCACCGACGACATCGACCGCACGACGTTCCTCTGGCAGGACTTCCTCGACCACGACTTCATGCTGCTGTCGCTGAAGAACCACCGTTATCTGGGCAAGAGCCCCACCACCGGCAGTCCCTATTCCGCGGACTATGCCGGTCCCGACCCCGCCCGCCGCAACGGCTCGGTGCTCCATTGGGAAAAATGACCTGATGGTTTGTGGAGTGTGACAGCAGGAACACTTCTTGTTCCTCCTACTCAGCTTCAAGCCGATGAAGATGGCAGAGCAACAGCCTGCCGTCGCCATCGCGCAGATGCATGCCGTTGCCCTGGCAGTAGCGGAAATACTTGCAACCGTCACACTCGCCGTTGCGCATCCATTCGCGCTGACGATAGGCAGCATAGCGGTGTTCCCATACCTCCATGAAGTCGTCGCGGTAGATGTTTCCCTGGTTGTAGTCGGCACGTATGCTGGCACAGGCGGCAATGGCACCGTCGGCCATGACCGATCCCACCGTCACGCCAGCCTGACAAGCGAAGAGCCGGTTCCTCACCTCGCCCTCATAGTTGCCGAGGAACCCCTCACAGCCATAGTCCACCCGTATGCGGCCTTCTTCGCGTGTTCTTCTGATATACTCGAACACCCCACGGAACTCCTCGTTGGTCAGACGCATCTGGGGGTCAAGGGCTGCCCGTCCTACTGGGAAGACCGTGAAAATCCTCCAACGGCCTACGCCCTTGCCAATCAGGAACTCCTTGATTTCATCGAGTTTCCCGTAGTTGCGTCGGTTCACGCAGGTAACGATGTCGAAGACAAAGCCCTTGGTAGCCACCAGCATGTCGATGGCGTGGCTCACCATGCTGAAGCTCCGGCTGTTGCCCCTCATCCAGTTATGGTCTTCCTCCAGTCCGTCCAGACTGATGCTCATGGTGTGGATGCCTGCCTGCAGCAGTCGCTGCCAGCGCTGCGGCGTCAGGTGCAGGGCGTTGGTCACCATGCCCCATGGGAACCCCTTCCCGTAAATCTCCCTGCCACATTCCTCGATGTCCTGCCGCATCAGGGGCTCACCTCCTGACACAATCACAAACACCTTGTGTGGATCAGTCTTCGCCGCTATGCTGTCGAGCACCCGCAGGAAGTCCTCCTTCGGCATGTCGCGCCCGTCGGTCTTCATCTTGCAGTCGCTGCCGCAGTGTCGGCACTTCAGGTCGCAGCGCAGTGTGCACTCCCAGAACAGCTGTCTCAGCGGGTGTTCCCTTCTAGCCAGGTTCTCCTGCTGCCGCCACAGCTCCAGGGCGAGTCTCTTCTTGATGGTCAGTGGAGTGGGCTTCATGGCTTCTTCTTCAGTCTCACTGGCTGCTGTATCATGTATTCACCGCCATTCCATGCACCATCACCGTTTTTCACCTTCACGGCTCTGCCAAAGTCAATATCGAGTGTGTCGCTGAGGAACTCGCCGCCATTGGCCTCGCCGTCCGTATCCTCGACCGTCAGTTTGTAGTCAGGACGATCCATTCCTCTGTATCTCAATTGATATTTGCCTGATGCATCCGACAGAACAGAGTCAACGGCATCGACGTAGACCTTGTCGCCGTTAGGGAAGATACCCTTGATCGACGTCTTGATACCCTGTATCGGGTTATTGGCCTCATCGGTCACAGTGCCCTCCACCATATAAGTAGCATAAGGCACACCATACTCCGCTACAGGAGTGCCATACATATCGGGCTCGTCCGACGAGCATCCATAGCCCAGCATCGACAGCAGGGCTGTCAGAACAGCGTTGTACCAACGGTAGAATCTCACTTTCATCTTTCCTGTTTTTTGCGTTTCTTTGTCTTATAACTGATGAAACAGGTCAATCTTGCATCCATTGCTGTTAATAAATACTAATTCCTGCATCACCCTGCGTCCGCCTCTCCACACGGAAAGACGTGATCATGGCTCCCCTTGCTCAGGAACAGCTGAGGGGCAGTGTAATGATGAAGCGTGTGCCGTGGGAGTAGCCAGTGTCGTGTTCCAGCCCACCCCCCAGTTTCTGTGCCGTCTCATAACAATAGGCCAATCCTAGTCCAAGCCCCTTGCTGAACTCATCGCCTTTCGTAAACCGGTCGAAGATAAAGGGCTGCGCCTCCTGGCTGATGCCGCATCCCGTGTCCTCCACTATGAAGCGTACGTCCCCTCCGTCCGTCGGCTTCTGTTCCACCGTCAGGGCTATCCTGCCTTTCTCGGTGAACTTGGTGGCATTCTCCAGCAGGCATCCCAGCATGTGTTTCAGGCACTCCGCGTTGGTGGTGATGCACAGGTTGTCAGGCACCGGTGTGTGCAGTTCCACCTTTACCTTTGTGGCATCGACGGGCGGCATGGCGACGATGGCCTGCTGGCATGCCTTTATGCAGTTCACCTTATGCAGGTTGCTCCTTATGTCGGTGGCATCCTCGTCGGCCATGATGATCATCTTGTTCACCAGCGAAATGATGTGCTGAGTGTTCTCTTCCATGGTGACGGCCACCTGGTGGCGTTCCTCGTCGCTGAGGGGCATGTCCTTGTTGGTGAGCACCTGCGTGAAACCGTTGATGATGTTCAGTGGTGTGCGCAGCTCATGGCTCACATGGCGTATGAATCCCGTTTTCATGCGGTCGCTTTCGCGGGCTTTGCTTGTGGCTTTCCTCAGCTGCTGGTTCTTCTCGAGCAGCCGTTTCTGGTACTGTCGTCGGTTCAGTATGTTGATTATCAGTACCAGTATGAACAGCAGTGTGAAGACAATGGCAATGGTCAGCATCACGTTCAGCCGTTCTGTGGCCTCGCGGTGCTCGTTGGCCAGCCTCACCTCGGCTTCCGACTTGCTGATGTTCTCGGTGATCATGATGCCCGTAATCGAGTCGCGCAGATGGGTCAGCTGGTGCATCACCTTCGATGCCATTAAGGGTTGGTGGCAGTAGTGGTAGATGTCGCGCATCACCAGATAGCGGTCCTTGTGTATGGCCAGGTAGCGTGCTGCCGTCAGCGCGCTGTCGATGTTGCCCTCGAGTACACTCCGGTAGATTCTCATATAGGAAAAGAAGGTGCCCTGCGATCCCGACTGGTTGCGGTTCTCCATGGCCTGGGCCTCCTGGCAGTTCCTGCGGCAGTCGTCATAGCGCTCGTCCTTGAAATCGAGTATGCTCCTGAACGCATAGGCATTGGCCATGTTGCGGTAGTAGCGTCCGTTGTCGGCGTGTTTCTCCACCTCCATCGCGTATTCCGTTATCCAGTGCAGCGACTGCTTCGTGTCCTCGCTGAGACAGGTGTGGGCCATGCCCAGGTAGATGGTGTTCAGCACCGACGCCTCATAGTGTGTGCCCCTCACCTGCTGGATAGCCTCCTTGAACAGTTCCATGGCGCCGTGGTAATAACCGCACGCATTGAATATCTGTCCCAGCATGTTGGGCACCAGGTAGCGCTCTTCGGTGGCCTTGTGGTCGTGTTCCATGTCATGGCGCATGTCCTGCACCATCTGGTAGGCCTCATAGATGTGCATGCGGTTCAGCTCATAGAGTATCTTGTTGAACCATCCGTTATAATAGGCCTCCATATCACCCTCGTCCGAGGCATGCGACTGATATTCGGCCACGGCGGCATCCGTCACGGCGGCATCGTCGCCTTTACAGGCCTCCAGCATCTGGCGCTGCAGCCTAAGGTGCGTAGTAGTGTCGCGGCACTGCTCGCTCTGAGCAAGCGTTGCCGGCAACAGGCAGAAAGCCATCAACAGGGTCAGTAGAATACGGTGATACACAGAGCTGAAAGTTGGTTTCAGCTGCCAAAGTTACAAAAAACTGACAGCAACACCAAGGATTTTTCCCTTTTTTTTGCCGATACAGCCCAACTTCGTCACATTTCATGCCACAAACCTTCAAAAAAACATGCGAAAAGCGGAAACAACACCTCCCTACACCGTCATTTCAACGCACGAAGGTAAATGGGGTATCAGACGCTGAAGGCGTCAGTGGGCTACATCCTTCATAGAATGGGAAACTCAAATTTGTAGTCTTTTGGCAATTATTTCAAAGATATTCTTTTGTGTATCGTGTTTTTTTTGTACTTTTGCAGACCCTTATGAATTAGGGAAATGGAACGCAGTAAAGAGATTTACAAGGTAACCCTAGTGGGAGGAGCAGTAAACGTGGTACTGCTTCTCTTTAAGTTCGTGGCAGGCATTGTGGGACAAAGTGCTGCCATGATAGCCGATGCGGTCCACTCCCTGTCAGACTTCGTGACCGACCTGATTGTGCTGTTGTTTGTACGCATCAGCAACAAACCCGAGGACAGGTCGCACGACTACGGGCATGGCAAATACGAGACACTGGCCATGACCGTCATAGGCCTGACTCTGCTGATAGTGGCCATAGGGATTATATACCATGGCGTTACGAAAATCAACAGATGGTGGAATGGCGAGCAACTGGTGGCTCCCGACCTGTTGGCCCTGTGGGCAGCACTGCTGTCGGTGGTTCTGAAGGAAGGTGTGTATCAGTACTCTATGGTGAAAGCACGCCAGCTGAAATCGCAGGCCGTGGAGGCCAATGCCTGGCATCACCGCAGCGATGCACTGTCGTCCATCGGCACTGCTGCAGGTATTGGAGGAGCTATCTTCTTCGGACAGCGGTGGACAGTGCTCGACCCGCTTGCATCCGTCGTTGTGGGCGTGTTTATCGCGAAGGTGGCTGTCAGTCTGCTGCGCAATGGCGTTGGCGACCTGATGGAGCAGTCATTACCCGACGAGGTGGAACAGGAGATACTGAAACTGGCTGCTTCTGTGCCAGGAGTAACAGAGCCACACGAACTGCGCACGCGGCGACTGGGCAACCACTACGCCATAGAACTGCACATCCTGATGGACGGGAACATCAGCCTGCACGAGGCTCACGACAAGGCTTCCAAGGTGGAGAATGTGCTGAGAGAACACTATGGCGAACATACCCACATAGCCGTTCATGTAGAACCAATAGAATAGAAAAACTAAATCAATGTCTTATATGATAACAAAACGGAACCTGATAGGCTTGTCTCTTTTCATCTGTCAATTCTTATCTAGCGCTGCGCTCCGTGCTCAGCCTCTTACTCTAAGCCATCCTCATGGCATCTATGACAGTCCGTTTACACTGACAGTCAAGCAGGCCGAGGCCGACGGTAGCACTATCCGCTACACATTGGACGGCAGCGAGCCTACTGCAGCCAGCACGCCTTATACGGCTCCGCTTCAGGTAAAGGGAACCACCATCCTCAGAGCTGCCGCCTATCTCGACGGGAAACGTACATCCGACATGACGACCGCCACATTCCTCTTCATGGACGATGTGCTCAGCCAGCCGGAATGGCCAGAGGGCTATCCCGCCGAGTGGGGACGATACACGCAGATCAGCGGTACGGCCAAAGCAGACTATGGCATGGATCCTGAAATGACTGGCGACTCAAAACTGCGTCCCAAGATACTGCAAGGATTGAAGGACCTGCCCGTCGTTTCCATCGTTACCGACAAGGACAACCTGTTCAGCCATGAGAACGATGAGGAGCGTGGCGGCATCTATATTTTCACGGGACCACCCGTCGGCGATGACACTGGTCACGGATGGACACGCCCTGCCAGCGTTGAGATGTTTTGCTACGGAGACTCCCAGGGAATAGACCTCTCCACCACTTGCGGCCTGCGGCTTCATGGCGGTCACGGACGGCTCGCAGAGAAGAATCCCAAGCATTCGTTCCGATTGGTGTTCAAAGAGAAATACGGACCGAAGACCCTGAAATATCCTCTCTTTGGTGAAAACGAACCCAAGAAGTTCGACCAGCTGGTACTGCGCTGCCATTTCGGCAACTCATGGCAGCACTGGGCTGAGGGCAACCGGCAGAAAGCACAGTATAGCCGTGACATCTGGACCCGCCGCATGCAGAGGAAAATTGGGCGTACCAGCGTCAATGCACTCTACGTGAACCTCTTCCTCAACGGCATGTATTGGGGAATGTACAACCTGGCCGAGCGGGTGGACGACCAGTTCGGCAAGGACCACTTGGGGGGAAAGACCGAAGAGACCGATGTCATCAAGATAGAAGAGGACGGCGGCAACCATCTGGAGGCCTCGGAAGGTACAATGGACGCATGGAACCTGATGGTGAACACTGCCAATAAAGTTGACGGCAGCGCCAACGGGCAGGCGGCCTATGAGCTGCTCTGTGACTCGCTGCTCGATGTTGACAACTTCATAGACTATATGATTATCAACCAATATGGAGGCAATACCGACTGGGATCATCACAACTGGTATGCCATTCGCCGGCATAACAATGACAGTGTGAGCAGCCAGGGGTTCCAGTTCCTCTGCTGGGATACGGAGATTATCTTCGAGAACCTCTATGAGAACATCCTCGGCCTGAACAACGGAAGCAGTTTTCCGTCCGGCATCTTCCAGCATCTGCTGAGAAACGAGCAGTTTGCTCGCCGTTACCAGAAACGTGCCAAAGAGCTGCTGGCCGATGACGGCTTGTTGGGACCGCAGTCTGTGGTGGAAGTGTGGGACAGTCTCTACCACACCATTTCCTATGCCGTTTATGCCGAGGCAGCACGATGGGGCGACTATCGGCGAGATGTTCACCGCTGGCAGTCGAAAGGTGAGCTCTATACCGTGGACAACCAGTTCATGAAAGAACGTCGCAGGCTGCTGAACGACTATTTCCCTTATCGCAGCGACTTCGTACTGTCAAGCATCCTGGACTATGTAGGCATTGACGACTTCGAAGCCCCCGACGACTGGGTAAAGCTCACAAAGCAGATGTTCTGTGAATGGAGCGGCAGCGGCAAGGACGCAAAAGCCCTGGACAAACAAGTCACCGTCGACTGGAACATGGGACAGACGGTTGGTGGCGGAACTGCTATCGCCGGTTTCGTCAATGTTGACCACAATCAGTTTGCCGACCTGAGCCAGTATGACCGGCTCGTGCTCCGTGGCTCCGGCAGCGGACTGCGCATTCTGGCCAACCGCCTCGTTGCCCATGGGCCCTGGAAGCAGATTGTGGTGTCGTTCAACAATCGCGATCCTTATTGGAACGAAGAGTATCAGGCCATTGTCGTACCATTATCCGACTTGATGACCATGAACGATACCGACGGCAACAGACGCAAGGACAGCTTCCTGCATCTGAATGCACTGAAGGTCGACTGGAACAGCAGCTGCAAGGTGACTGCCGCCTATCTCGTCCCTGCCGAGGCACTGGCCATTGAGTCAATTGGCAGCCAGTCTCAGCCATTCAGCACCTCTTATTATAACCTGCAGGGACAGAAGGTGGAAAGACCCACTCGTGGCATTTACATCAGAAATGGTAAAAAAATGGTGGTGAGATAACAGATATTCCCTCCTTTTTTCGTAATTTTGCAAGCAAAACCAACAACCGATAACGATGAAAAAACAATTTGTGACATTTGCAGCCGCCTGTTTAGCCATGGCTATCCAGGCACAAAACAGTGTGAAACCAGCCATCCCACGCGATGCTGCCTTGGAGGCGAAAGTGGAGAAAACCCTGAAGAAGATGACTCTGGACGAGAAGATTGGCCAGATGCTCGAGCTGAACCTCGACGTGATGGGTAATATGGCTGTCGAAAATGCCAAGGTTGACCGTGAAAAGGTCCGTTCTGTCCTGCAACAATATGGCAGATCTAAAGAAGAAGTCAATGAGACGCTGAAGATGACCGACCAGCAGATTATCGACAAGCTAGGAGGATTTCCCGTGGACATTTATCAAGGTGAGACCAAGCGGGTATGGAAACTCAACGAGACCATGCTCGACACGCTGATTTCCAAATGGAAGGTCGGTTCTATCCTCAATGCTCCCGGCACCCGTGCCGCTACCGTTGACCAGTGGCAGCAGTGGATACAGCTCATACAGAAGAAGTCGATGAAATATATCGGCATACCCGATATCTACGGACTGGACCATAACCATGGCGTCACCTATACACAAGGAGGAACGCTGTTCCCACAGCCCATTAACATCGGCGCTTCGTTCAATACCGAACTCGCCTTCACAGGTGCAGAGATAACTGCCTACGAAAGCCGCGCAGCCAACTGTCCCTGGGTGTACAATCCTGTCGTTGACCTGAGCCGCGACCCCCGCTGGCCGCGTATGTATGAGAGCTTCGGCGAGGATGCCATTGTCAACTCAAAGATGGTAGTAGCAGAAATCAAGGGCTATCAGGGTGACGACCCTAACCACATTGACCAATATCATGTAGGCACCAGTACCAAACACTATTTTGCCTACGGTGCCCCCTGGACTGGCAAGGACCGTACACCTGCCTACCTAGCACCACAGATGATCCGCGAGAAATACTTCGAGCCCTTCAAACAGGCTGCACTTGCTGGCACATTAACCATGATGGTCAACTCTGGCTCCATCAACGGCGTTCCTGTACATGCCAGCTACGAATACCTCACCAAGTGGCTCAAGGAAGACTTGCAATGGGACGGATTCCTGGTTACCGACTGGGCCGACATCAACAACCTGTTCTCACGCGAAAAAGTGGCCAAGGACAAGAAAGACGCTATCCGCATTGCCATCAACGCCGGCATCGATATGTCTATGGATCCCTACAGCGTGGAATTCTGTATCCTCCTGAAGGAACTCGTCAACGAGGGCAAGGTGCCCATGTCACGAATCGACGATGCCGTACGCCGCATCCTACGTGCCAAGTACCGTCTGGGGCTCTTCGACAAGCCCAACACGGGCGGCAAGGGATTCGAGAAATTCGGCTCCGACGAACATGCCAGGAAAGCACTCCAGGCTGCCGAGGAGAGCGAGGTGCTGCTGAAGAACGAAGGCAACATCCTGCCCCTGGCAAAAGGCAGGAAAATACTGCTTACCGGTCCCAATGCCAACCAAATGCGATGTCTGCACGGCGGTTGGAGCTACACCTGGCAGGGTTCCAAGGCCGAGGACCTAGCTGAAAAATACAATACCATATACGAGGCTTTCTGCAATAAGTTCGGTAAGGAGAACATCATCCTCGAGCAGGGAGTCACCTACGATGAGAACGGACAATATTACAGCGAGAACAAACCCCAGACCGACAAGGCGGTGGCTGCCGCTGCCCAGGCCGACGTCATCGTTGCCTGCATCGGCGAGAATTCCTACACCGAGACCCCAGGCAACCTGGACAACCTGTGGCTAAGTGAGAACCAGCGCAACCTCGTGAAGGCACTGGCAAAGACGGGCAAACCCATCATCCTTGTGCTCAACGAGGGACGACCCCGTCTCATCGCCGATATCGAGCCGCTCGCAAAAGCGGTGGTCGACATTCTCATTCCAGGCAACTACGGCGGCGACGCCCTGGCAAACCTTCTTGCTGGCGACGCCAACTTCTCGGCAAAAATGCCTTACACCTATCCGCGTGAAATCAACTCACTCAACACCTATGACTACAAGGTCTCCGAGGAGGTGGGAACAATGGCTGGAGCTTACAACTACGATGCCAAGGTGAGCCTGCAGTGGCCCTTCGGCTACGGACTGAGCTACACCACCTTCGAATACTCCGACCTAAAGGTCGACAAGGCATCGTTCACTGCCGACGACGTGCTCACCGTCACGGTCAACGTGAAGAATACCGGCAGCCGTGCCGGCAAGGAACCCGTGCTGCTCTACTCAAGTGACCTTGTGGCCAGCATCGTTCCCGACAACCGCCGCCTGCGCGACTTCACCAAGATCGAGCTCCAACCAGGCGAGGTAAAGACCGTCACCTTCCAGCTGCCTGCCAAGAACCTCGCTTTCGTCGGAGCCGACGGACGCTGGACGCTGGAAGAGGGCGACTTCGTCCTGAAGATTGGCAACCAGACCGTGCCCGCCGTCTGTTCAGCCACCAAGGTCTGGGATACTCCCAACATCCCTTGATACCACGCGGCAGGGTGTCTTTTCCATAAGGCACCCTGCTAACACCCAAAAGCAAACTACAGAAACAAACTACTAGCAGAATATGAAGAAACTACTTTGCGCCTTGCTCTGCTTGTCGTATACCCTCATTTGTGCTGCCGACACATTCCAGACCACCGGCCGCCAAAAGTACAACTTCAACGGCGAGTGGAAACTCAGTACTGGCCATCACCCCGGTGCAGAAAAGCCGACATTCGACGACAGCCGTTGGCAGCAGGTCACACTACCTTACGCATTCAATGGCGACGAAGCGTTCAGAAAAGACATCGTTGACCTGACTGATACCATTGTCTGGTACAGGAAACACTTCACTTTGACCGCCATCGGGCACAAGAAAGTGTTCATTGAGTTTGAAGGAGCGCGACAAGGTGCTGACGTATACCTCAATGGCCATCATGTGGGATTCTCCGACAACGGAGTGATGGCTTTCGGCTTCGACCTTACACCTTTTGCAACTGAAGGAGAGAACGTGCTGGCAGTACGTTGCGACAACTCATGGGAATACCGCGACCGCACGCTCAACAGCCGCTACCAGTGGAACGACCGCAACTTCAACGCCAACTACGGCGGACTGCCCAAGAACGTGTGGCTTCACATCACCGACAAGCTCTACCAGACACTGCCCCTTTACTCGAACCTTGGAACGACAGGGACGTATGTCTATGCCACCGACATAGATGTGGCCGCACGCAAGGCAGTAATCCATGTGGAAAGCGAGGTGAGGAACGATGACAACCGTCCACGCTCGTTTTTCCTTACCGTGGTGGTGAAGGACGCCGAGGGCAACAAGGTGGCGGGGTTCAATGGTAGCGAGCGATTCTCCTTGCAGCCAGGGGAAACTGTCATAGCCAAGGCAGAACAGGCTTTGCAAGGATTGCATTTTTGGTCATGGGGCTATGGATATCTTTACACGGTAGAGACATATCTGCGCAACAAACTCGAAACGGCCACCGCTGAGAACGACCGAGTCATCATCCGCACAGGTTTCCGCAAGACCCGCTTCGGCGAGGGGAAAATCTGGCTCAATGACCGCTGCATGATGGTCCACGGCTATGCCCAGCGCACGTCGAACGAGTGGCCGGGCGTGGGACTCTCCGTACCCGCCTGGCTCAGTGACTACAGCAACGGTCTGATGGTGGAGTCGGGCGGCAATATGGTGCGCTGGATGCACGTCACGCCGTGGAAGCAGGACATCGAGTCATGCGACCGCGTCGGTCTGCCTCAGGCCATGCCCGCCGGCGATGCCGAGAAGGACGTGGAGGGTGCCCGCTGGCAGCAGCGAACCATGCTGATGCGCGATGCCATCATCTACAACCGCAACAACCCCTCGATCCTCTTCTATGAGTGCGGCAACGAGAGCATCAGCCGCGAGCACATGCTCGAGATGAAAGCCATACGTGACCAATACGACCCCTACGGCGGACGCGCCATCGGCAGCCGCGAGATGCTCGACATCGACGAAGCGGAATACGGAGGCGAGATGCTCTACATCAACAAAAGCAAGAAGCATCCCATGTGGGCCATGGAATACTGCCGCGACGAAGGGCTGCGTAAGTACTGGGACGAGTGGAGCTACCCGTATCACAAAGAGGGCGATGGGCCGCTCTACCGCGGCAATCCTGCCAAAGACTACAACCACAACATGGACAACTTTGCCGTTGAGATGGTACGCCGCTGGTACGACTACTGGCGCGAGCGTCCCGGCACCGGCACCCGCGTCTCGTCGGGCGGCGTGAAGATAGTATTCTCCGACACCAATACCCACCACCGCGGCGAGTCCAACTACCGTACCAGCGGAGTCACCGATGCCATGCGCATACCCAAAGACGCCTTCTTCGCCCATCAGGTCATGTGGAACGGCTGGGTAGAACCCGAGACACCACAGACATATATCATCGGCCATTGGAACTATCCGCAGGGGACTGTGAAACCCGTCTATGTCGTATCTACCGCCGACGAGGTGGAACTGCTGCTCAACGGACGGTCGCTGGGCAAGGGCCGTCAGAGCTACCGTTACCTCTTCACCTTTGATGACGTTCACTACCAGCCCGGCACTCTCGAAGCCGTAGCTTCTGACGGCAGCCGCTACAAACTCGAGACCGCCGGAGAACCCTGTCAGCTCAAGCTGACGGCTATCAGTAACCCCCAAGGCACAAAAGCCGATGGTGCCGACATGGTGCTCTTCCAGGTGGAGGTTCTCGACCAGCAAGGACGGCGCTGTCCGCTCGACAACCGCACCGTTCACTTCGCCTTATGGGGCGAAGGCAAATGGATAGGCGGCATAGCTGCCCGCAACAACAAGAGCCTTCAGCGCCCCGACGACGACCGCCCGGCAGGGTTGCTCGATGCTGCAGCCACGAAGAATGTATCCGACAACTATGTCGGCTCTATGTCGCTGCCTGTTGAGTGCGGTGTCAACCGCGTACTCATCCGCACCACGCCTAACCCCGGTGAAATCAACCTCTCGGCCTATGCAGAAGGCTTGAAGCCTGCATATATAGAGGTAAAGACCGCCGAAGACGGTACGCCCGACGATGCCATCGGCAGAAACCATTCCCTACCTTGCTGCCTCTCACGAGGTGAGACACCGCCGACGCCTTCCTATGCCAGCAAGGCCTGCGGCGTGAACATCGTTTCCGCTACTGCCGGCTTCGATGCCGCTCACGCCTCCTTCAGTTTCGATGACAACGAACTCTCCGAATGGAAGAACGACGGACACCTCTCTACCGCATGGATTAAATACCGCCTCGAGCGGAAAGCCGTCATCAGCGACATCTGCTTGAAACTTACCGGATGGCGCCTGCGCAGCTATCCCCTTGAAGTCTATGCAGACAAAACACTCATCTGGAGCGGCAATACCCAGCGCAGCCTCGGTTACATCCACCTCACCCCCGCCAAGCCCGTCAATGCCGGTGAAATCACCATTCGCCTGCGTGGTGCCGGCACCGACAGCGACGCCTTCGGAGGCATCGTGGAAGTGGCACAGCCCGCTGCCGGTGAGCTCGACCTTTTCAAGGCCAATAACGGCGCCGATACCAAAAACGAGCTGCGCATCGTCGAGATAGAGTTCATAGAATAAAAACGAGGGGCGTTTGAGGTCAATCTATTGCACCCTGAGGGGGTACCCTTCTGCATATTGGACAACCCCGCGCAGGCGATGCTGTCGTTTCCCTCCTATCCGCAAGACAGAACGACCTATGAGTTATTAGGCGGCGGCGCTTTTAGCGCGTGTGGGTTACATCCTTTCATGGAGAGTAAAACCAAAGTGAATTATTATTAATTAATGCCTAAAATCCGCAACTAATAGCCACGGGGACTAATTTTGCATTCTGGTGCTTCATTTGACAATTCTCTTGTCGTTATAGACGTGATTATGTTTGTTTCTAGCCCACCTTCCCCTTACCCCGTTAAGCATTGCAAGGGCTTTATGCTGTCAATAACCCTCGAAGTTGAATTCTCAGCCGTCAGTGAATGTAAAAGGGTTCTGATATGAATGGTTATGAGTATAGATGTTCAGTTCGTAGTGTCTGGCTGTCCTTATCCATTTGGCAGGTACGCTGATGAACTTGAAAACGAATGCCTTGATCCTGCTGCACTTCTCCAGTCCGAAGGCTTTCGCGTCAAGCCTCCCCATGAGGAACTTATAGA
>JAEEGG010005688.1_pt1 | contig 29436 bp, 30 predicted proteins | sample 9134161 | NCBI WGS metagenome assembly JAEEGG01 (sample SAMN16246543, study PRJNA631951) | gut metagenome | biome: gut microbiome; feature: rumen; material: CR-attached | host: Bos | place: Iran: Karaj | collected 2018-10
CTGCGGATGTATATTCTGCCTGTTTTGGCGGCGACCATCCTGTCCGTCTATTTCTCGCTGAAATGGCTGCAAGGCTTTGCTTATCATGTGTCATTCCCCGTTGTGCTGACGGTGGCCGTGGTTTCTTTCTTTGCGGCTTTCCTGCTGCTCTCGCTGATTGTTTCTGGGGTGGTGCAGGCCATTTGCAGCAAGAGGATTACAGAGGTGTTGCAGAGAGGGTAAAGTAGAATGTTTGGTTTTGCTTTCTGCAATGAGCAGAATTCAGGAAAAATTGCTTTCTGCAAAAAGCACAAATGAGAGGATGAGTCTGGTGATGGCGTTGAAGAAAGAATAGTTTTTTGTATCTTTGAGGCCAAATTAATCGATTATGAAATTCCGACTTGCCCTTATTGCCATCGTCATCGGCCTCGCTATGACCGCTTGCTGCAACGCTGATAAGCCCAAGCAACAAAAAGAACCTGTTTTCGATACCATTGTCACCCGTACGGTGCTTTATCGACCGGGCGATTATGACTCGAGGAACTACCGCATTCCTGCCATCATCACGGCGAAGGATGGTTCGTTAGTGGTGGCGACCGACAAGCGGAAATACAACGATGCCGACCTGCCTGAGGATATCGACATTCTGATCAACAGAAGCACCGATGGCGGCCATACCTGGAGTGAGCCTTACACCCTTGTCGAAGGTCAAGGGGTAGGGAAGGGCTTCGGTGATTGCGCCTTGGTGCAAACCCACGACGAAGGTGGCCTGTTAGCGGCTTTTGTAGGCGGTTGTGGCTTCTGGCAAGGTCGACCCGAGAACCCGCTCCGCACCTATATCGCACGGAGCTACGACAACGGACAAACCTGGACGGAACCAAAGGATATCACGGATGAACTTTATGGTGCCAACTGCCCTAACGAGGTGAGCCGCACGTGGTGGTCGGCCTTCTTTGCCTCCGGTAACGGTCTGATGACCTCCACAGGACGCATCATGTTTGTGTTGGCCGTGCGCGATACCGAAGAATGGGCGGCTTGCAACTATGTCGTCTATTCTGACGATAATGGTGAGACTTGGCATATCTCGGGTCGGGCTTCGCAACGTGGCGACGAAGCCAAGGTGGTGGAACTCGCCGATGGTCGTATCCTGATGAGCATCCGCCACGAAGGCGAGCGCTGGTACAACATCTCCGAGGACGGCGGCCTCACTTGGCGTCCTGAGACTTCCGCTTGGAGTGACCTTATGGCCACAGCCTGCAATGGCGACATCATCCGCCTCTCGTCGGTGAACGAAGGCGGCGAAAGGAATATCCTACTGCATTCATTACCTGGCCCTGAACGCCGCGAGAACGTGACGGTCTATGCCAGTTTCGACGAAGGCCAAACCTGGCCCGTGAGCAAATGTATCGTGCCATATGATGCCGCCTATTCGTCGCTTTGCATCCTTCCGGACCATAGCATCGGCCTCTATGTGGAGGAATCCAATGGCGATACTTTGGGCTATTCAATGGTATTTTATAACTTCTTTTTTAAGTAGTTTTGCGCTATGTCTAAACTTAAATCTAAAATACTGGTCGTTGACGATAACGCAGGCATTCGCTCGGCGCTGAAGATCTTGCTGCCCATGCGTTTCGAGGAGGTGGATCTGATCGCTTCGCCCAAAGAATTGATGAGCACGATGCATCGCTTCAAGCCCGATGCGGTGTTGCTCGACATGAATTTCGACACTGACATTAATACTGGCAACGAGGGCCTCTTTTGGCTCTCGGAGCTAAAACGGGAGTTCCCAGGGGTGGAGGTGGTGCTTTTTACGGCTTACGCCGACATTGCTCTGGCTGTGGAAGGCATGAAACGTGGTGCTTTCGACTTTGTAGTGAAGCCTTGGGACAATGCCAAACTGCTTGACATATTGGAACATGCATGCAATAAACGAAAACCTAAGGCAGAAGTTCAAGAGGAACCTTTTATGATGCATTGGGGCGAGAGTCATGAAATGTTGGAGTTGCATCGTATGGTGGAGAAAATCGCTCCAACCGATGCCACCGTGCTGATTACAGGTGAGAACGGCACAGGTAAGGATGTAATGGCCAACGAGATACATAGACTTTCAAAGCGCAAAGGCAAGGCGATGGTCAGCGTCGATATTGGATCCATCACAGGCACCTTGTTTGAGAGTGAGTTGTTTGGCCATGTGAAAGGGGCTTTTACTGATGCCCATGCTGACCATGTGGGAAAATTTGAACAGGCCAACGGAACGACGTTATTTTTGGATGAAATCGGCAACATCCCCCTGAATCTTCAGGCTAAGCTACTCCGTGTGATTCAAAACAGAAGCATCACCAAAGTGGGCGACACGAAGACAATTCCCATTGACATCCGCTTGATCTGTGCCACCAACATGGATTTGGCGAAGATGGTGCGTGAAGGCCAGTTCCGCGAGGATCTTTATTACCGCATCAACACAGTGTCACTGCAGCTCCCTCCGTTAAGGGAACGGACGGATGAGATCGTGCCGTTGGCTAAGATGTTCTTGGGACGGTTTGCGGAAAAGTACCACCGTGAAGTGGAAACCATTGATGACGAGGCCCTTCAACTGCTGCAACGCTGTCAGTGGAAAGGCAATATCCGCGAACTTCAGAACTGTATCGAGAAAGCGGTTATATTGTCCGAAGGGTCGAAGATTCAGGCCAATGACCTGCAGATCAATTCCGAGGATTTAAAAGATACCGTCGAACTGTCGCCAAGTCAAGAGTCGCTTGAAAATGCTGAGGAGAAGGTGATCCGCGCCGCCATGAAAAAGTATAACGGCAACCTCTCATTGGTGGCGAAAGCATTGAATATCAGCCGTCCGACACTCTATAACCGTTTGAAGAAATACGGAATATGAGCACCTGGCTTTGGATAGTGCTAATCGTTGTTGCGGTGGCGATTGCCATCGTGGTCACTTTTTGGCTGACGCGACGGCACGATGCCAAAATGGTATCCTTCATGATGGATGCGTTGGAAGACGGTGAGTTGAACTTCCGCTTTCAGGAGAAATCGTCGTTGAACCGAGCCTTGAACCGTATCCGTGGCATCTTTGAACGGAGGTCAGCAGTGGATGAATCCACTTCTTGGAGCAGGCTGTTCAGGGTAATCACCCATGAAATCATGAACACCGTAGCGCCTATTGCCTCGTTGAGCGACGCACTAACCAAAGAAGATGAACTGGATGTAAAAGCAGGTCTGGAAACCATCTCGGCATCGTCGAAAGACTTGATTCGTTTTGTGGAGTCATATCGCAACTTCACCGAAGTGGCGCCACCAATACGCAAAGCCGTGATGGTTGACGAGTTGCTCGACAGGGTGCTGCGCCTCAATAAAGCCAAGATGGCCGAACAAGGCGCCGTTTTGACTTACCAAGCCAAGATGGCTGATTTGCTGATTTACGCCGACGAAGGACAAATTGTTCAGGTGTTCAATAACCTGATCAAGAATGCCGTACAAGCCGGAGCCACCTCTATCCGAATCACAGCTGATCTAAATGCAGAGGACCAAACCGTAATCCGCGTGTCCAACAACGGCAAAGCCATCCCGTTACGTCAAATCGATGAAATTTTCGTGCCCTTTTACACCACCAAATCCAACGGCACTGGCATCGGACTGAGTCTCTCAAAACAGATCATGGTGAAGCACAATGGCACATTGAGTTTGGAACAAAGCGATGACAAAGTGACGATTTTCACTCTGGTTTTCAAATAACGCTTGTAAAGATTCTTTACACCCGTTGTAAAGTTTTTTTACAGTTTTTTGAAAAGCTGTTCTTGTAAAAATCTAACAATCAAATAATTAAATTTTTGGCACAGCAAATGCTCATCTTTGGCACATAGATTAAAATGTGTTTAGATGAGAGTAAATAGATTTGGTTTCTTGACGGTGTTGTTCCTTGGTGCCTTGGCTGGAGTCAAGGCCCAGGACACCGTCACAATGAACCTCAAGGAATGTATGCGCTATGCTGTGGAGCACTCCACCAAGATACGCATTCAGCAAGCTGATAACCGTGATGCTCAAATCGATAGGCGTAATGCCATCTTGAATGCTTTTACGCCCGAGATAAGTGGCAACACTTATGCATATTACAACTTTGGTCGTAGCATCGACCCGGAGACGAACACCTATAGCCTCACGACTTCGTTTCATAATGGTTACAGCCTATCGGCGGGTATCGTTTTGTTCAATGGCTTTCAGGCGGTGAACAACCTCAAGATTACGAAAACCGCCCAGGAGATGGGCATTACGAAAGAGCAGCAGTTGGAAGACCAAATTAGTCTTGCTACGATGGAGGCCTATTGCAATGTGCTTTATTTTACTGAAATGGAGAAGGCTTTACAAGCTCAGGTGGCTACGGCGGAGAAGGCATTACAGTTGGCTCAGAAGCAAGAAGGATTGGGTCAGAAATCACATGCCGACGTGGTGCAGATGCAGAGCGATCTTGCTGAGCGTCGGTATCAATTGACCATCTGCAGCAACAATCTCAACAATGCGATGATTACCCTGAAGGATGTGATGTTTTGGCCTGTCGAGGAACCGTTGAAGGTGGATGATGCTGTGGCGCAACAAGTCCCGTTGACGATACAAGGGGTTGGGACGCAAGCCTTGGTTGCACAAGCCAAGCGGCAGATGCCATCGGTGTTGTTGGCGGAAGGCACGATGAAAAATGCACGTCTTGCCCTAAAGACCGCCCGTTGGCAGATGTTGCCGACACTATCACTCTATGGCGGCTGGTCATCGAGCTACTTCACCTATCCAGGGAAGGCCGGTTATGTACCGATGCCATATTTCAATCAACTCAAAAACAATGGAGGCGAGTACGTGCAAATCTCGTTGAACATCCCCATTTATGATCGACTTTCTAAACATTCCAATATCTCAAAGAAGAAGAATGCCTACGACCGTGCGGTGGCCGATTACGAGCAGAGCTTGCAAACGGTGGAGGCTGAGGTGAGGCGTGCCGTTGCCGACCGCGATGGCACCGCCGACGCCTTGCACCAAGCCGAAACCCGTGCCGCCTTGCAGCAGGAAGCATTCGCCCTCAATGGCAAACGTTTCGAGCAGGGCCTGATCTCGTCCATCGAGTATCAAACAGCCTCCAACAACTATCTCAACGCCTTGGCGGAACAACTAAATGCAAGACTTCAATATTTCATTAAAAACAGCGTGGTAAAATATTATGCTGGAACCTCATACATTGAACAATAAAAAACAAATTATAATGGAATCATTTTCTACAGAGCCAGCATCCCTGCGGGATGCGGATAGAATAGGGATGACGTGGGTTACAGAGCTGGAATTCCTCTTGGATGTGAATAATTTGGGGTAGTCGCACCCCGAGGGGTGCTAGCTCTGTAGCCCCAGAGACAACGAATCCCAACCCCATCCCGCCGAGCGAAGCGAGGCGGGATCAACAAAGAACAAGAAAAAAAAAGATAAGAAATGGAAACAATGGATCGTAAAATCGAAAAGAAAAAAGGCCTTGCCCTTGTATTCACTAAGAAAGCCTTGCCATTCTGGGGCGGAGCATTGCTACTGGTGTTTATCTTGTGGCTTATTTTCAGGGATGATGCCAAGAAACTTCGCATCGATGCGGACAATGTCACTATCGGGACAGTTACCTCAGGCGAGTTTAACGACTACATTCGCATCAGCGGTCAGGTGGCACCGATGACCACCATTCAAATTAGTCCGCTTGAAGGTGGTGTAGTGCAGCAGATCGTCACCGAGGAAGGCAGCCGCGTAAAACAAGGTGATGTAATTCTGATTTTGAGCAACGAAAACCTCGACATGCAGATACTGAATTCTGAAGCTGATCTTGCCGAAAAAGAGAATATCCTCCGCAACACGATGATCCAGATGGAACAGCAGAAGCTGAGTGTAGAGCAGGAGAAGCTGCAACTACAAATGGAGGTGCGTCGCAATAAACGCACTTATGAGTCGCAGAAGGTCCTCTTTGAAGATGGTCTCATCGCCCGTGAGGATTTCCTGAAAGCAGAAGAAGACTACGAGCTGTCGAACAGTCGCCTGAAACTGGTGGAGAACCGCGCCAAGCAGGACAGCCTTTACCGCTCGGTGGAAATCACACAGATGCGCGAGAGTCTCGACAATATGCGTCAGAACATGATGATGATCCGGAGGCGTAAGGACAACCTTACCATCAAGGCACCTATTGATGGCGAATTGGGATTGCTGGATGTGGTGTTGGGGCAATCGGTGGCGACCGGCTCGAAGATTGGGCAGATTAATAATCTCGATAGCTATAAGATTGAGGCCCAGATTGACGAGCATTACATTGACCGTATCTCCGCTGGTTTGGAGGCCACTTTTGAGAGGCAGAGCGAGAAGTATTTGGCACAGATTCGCAAAGTGTATCCCGAAGTGCGCGACGGCAAGTTCAAGGCTGACTTCAAGTTTGCCGAACAGCAGCCCGAGAACATCCGTAGCGGACAGACCTATTACCTCAATCTGCAGCTTGGCCAGCCTGTGGAAGCAATTTTGATTCCTCGCGGCGCATTTTACCAAAAGACCGGCGGCAAGTGGATCTATGTGCTTTCGCCCGATGGTAGCAAGGCTGTGAAACGTGACATCCGAATCGGTCGTCAGAACCCGCAATATTACGAGGTTGTCGAGGGCTTGGAGCCAGGGGAGAAGGTGATTACCTCTTCGTATGATAATTTCGGAGAGAGTGATGTCTTGGTGTTTTGAAAAATTTGTATTTTTGACAAATCTCTTCAAAAAACAAAAAAATGAAAAGAATTAGCTTTAACAGGTCCTTATTCATCCTTTGGATTCTTCTGCTTGAAGTCCATGTTGTGCAAGCCCAAGTTATCGATAACAAAGGCAACCGCAACCAAACCTATCCTCTTGTCACAGAGACCAATCCAGCCGTGGTTGAGATGATCAATCAGGTGGATACCATGAACCTGTATAACACCATCGCTTGGATGCAGCAATACATCCGCGACGCATCGTCACCTGAGGCGCTGCTCACTCAAAACTACCTTCTCGACCGATTTGATGAACTTGGTTTGGAGACGTATGTACATGATTTCCCTATGACTATTGGAGGGATGGACACTCTCGATGCGGGCAATATCATCGCTATCCAGCAGGGCACTGAGTTCCCTGAAAAGTACGTCATTGTTTCGGCGCATTACGACCATCATCTTGGTCCTGGTGCAGATGACAATGCCTCGGGAACCTCAGGAGTGCTTGAATGCGCACGCATTTTAAGCCAGTATTCATTCAAACGGACCATTCTTTACATTGTTTTCAATGGTGAAGAGTATGGTAGACTCGGCAGTTATCCCTTTGCCCAAAAATGCGCTCGCGAAGAGATGGAAATCACCGGTGTCTTCAATATGGATATGATTGGCTTTTGGCCAGGCAATGAATATGGCGACATCACTATGTATTCAGGTTATTCCTATATTTCACAACGGCTTTTCGACTTTTATCAGCAAGTCGCTAATCTCTATATTCCTGAAATACCCACCCACCGTTTCACCCATGGAGACTCCTCGGGCGGTGACCACAATAGCTTCAACATCCGCGAATATCCCGCATTGTATATCGGCGACATTGAGTATCTTCGCTACCACCCTTACTATCATACTCCAGCCGATTCCATAGGAGCTGGTGTAAATTGCTTCGCCTTGGCTGAAGGCTTCGTGAAAGCGGTCATCGCTGCTACTGCCGAACTCGCCAACGGATGGATGGCTCCGCAAGATTTCAGCGCCATCGTCAAGGACGGGAACGTGTTTTTGAGTTGGGATGACGCACCTGAAACTGAGTCTTACAAAGTCTTCAAAGATGGCGGACTTCTTGTTGAAACAACAGAAAACACATTTGTGGATTTGGATTTTGTTGGCGGCGAGTGGCATAAATACTATGTGAAAGGCATCAATTCCGATGGTTTGGAAAGCCCGGCCTCAAATCCAGATTCCGTGTTCTTCCTTGAGCCGCTTCAAATTCCTGTTTTCTACGATTTTGAAGATGGCACAGCAGAAGGACTGATTTTGAACAACGACAATTGGAGCTTTGCCAATTGGCAATCGCATAACGGATTGAAGTCAACCACTAACACCATGGACAATATCCTACAAATCGTTGAATTTCAGTGGTTTTCTATTCCAGAATCCGTTGAGGATATCTCTTTGGGATTAAAAATAGCAAGGCTCATCAGCAATGGATGGCTCCCTTATAGCCCCAACGTGTATGTGGAAGTGACTACCGACAGGAAGACCTGGCATAAATTAGCAACGGTACTCCCTGCACAGCAAGGACAGTGGGGTACATATACCATCTCTCTCAATGACTTTATTGGACAAAAATACGTTCAACCGAGAATCAGATTTGAGGGAAACGGTAGATCAGGGCAATACAGAATAGACAATGTCGTTCACATCGATGATTTGTACATTAGTTTTAGTTCCACCGAAACCGCCGAACATCTTGCCCAAGAAAGCTTCAAGTTGCTAGTGACCCCCAATCCATCGAATGGCGTCGTTACCATCACAACGGGGTTGGAACACACCTATTGCCTCACGGTATTCAACCTGACAGGCATAAAGTTGTTCTCAAAGGAATCTTTCTCTGACGGAACACTTGATTTAAGTTCATTCCCCCAAGGGACTTATTTCATCGCTGTCGATAATGGCACCGACAGGATCACAAAACGGGTGGTTTTGAAATAAAATGCTATGATGTGATAGATTGCAACTCTTTACCTAACTCATGTAAAGCGTTAACTATTCTTTCGCTTTGAGGTTTTCGTGGCTTGCTGCGACCACAGATGTAATGCCCTAGTTGCCTTTGGTTTATTCCCGTCATTCGTGAAAGGGCGGCTCTGGTCAGGATCTTATCGTAGCAATATAGAAGGCTTTGGATGTCCATCTTGAAGAGCAATTCATAGTCATTGTCAAATTCGGTTGGATAGGGATCGTGGTCCATCTTGGCGCAGTCCACATAGAAGTCGATGCTTTCATGAACATAGCTCACGAAATCAGAAAAGTTTCCTGTAAATGCAACGATCCATCCTGGAAGTAATTCGCAGCTGGCGCTGAATCCATTTTCAGTTTTTGAGGTTGAAATGATAACTTGTTCCATATTCTCCAAAGTTTTAGAATGTTAACCCAGACTGTTTTTCGATACTTTTCAGTTCATCTCCCCATGTGTCATCGCTTGGTTTCCCGTTCACTGTGACTTTACCTTTTTTCGTAGGATGCCTGAATTGTCGATGGCTCCCGACTTGATGAACCAAATACCAACCGTCTTTAGCTAATATCTTTAGAATTTTACTGGTTTTGACAATCTTCATTGTTCAATTGATTTTGCAAAAATAGTATTTTTACTATTATTATGAAATTAGATGAATGATTTTTTTTTGGCAAAGATATAAATATTTCCAAAAAAAAGTAATAATGAAATAATTATATTAATTGAAATTATTAGTATTTAAGTGTGATTATTGAAAAAACATTGAATCTGGCATTGTAAAGAATCTTTACACCCATTGTAAAGAATCTTTACACTTTCATCAAAATGCAAAATAGTAATTCTTTGATTTATAGAATTTTGTATTTTTGGCATAAAGAATGATTAACCCTTTTGCCAAATTATATCTGACATGAAAACCTACCTGAAATTCCTCTCTCGAAACAAACTATACACCGCCATTGAGTTCATCGGATTGAGTGTGGCATTGGCTTTCGTCATCATCGCCTTCTGCTATGTGATGCAGCAATACGCCGTGACGCGCGAGAGCCCCGACCGCGAGCGGATTTACGCCGTGGGGGCCAGTCAGCTGCTCAACTGCTACGGCATGAAAGAGATCTTCGACGATAAACTGCCCGAGCTGGAAACGGTGTCGCATTTTCGTTTCCTGCAAGACTTGTTGATTCATGCCGGTGAACAATCCTTTGTTGGCACAACTCTTGTCAGTGATGTGGATTTCTTCGACATCTTCCCCGTGACGTTCAAGGAAGGCTGCCCTAAGTTGCTTTCGGAACGTAACGCGGCCTTCATCTCCGAAAAGTTAGCCTCAAAGCTGAATGAAGCCTCCTTTAACCAGCCCCTGATCATCCAGGACGACACGTTGAACATCGTGGGCATCATTGCCGACAAAGGCAGTTCCCTGCTCCCCAATTTCGACGTGGTGCTTAACTTCGCGTATGGGCAGTCGTATGAGATTCGGGATTACCGTGACAATCCTTTCAACAATTGGACCCATATCGGTACTTTCATCAAGGTGCATCCCAATGTGGATAGGGAAGTGCTGGCCACGAAATTGCAGGCACTCTGTGACGTGCAGTTTGCCAATAGCCCAACAATGGAAAAAATATCGATATTCCGCTTTGACGAACTGTTTTTCGCTCCGGTTTACACGGGATTGCAGAAAGGCGACCGTTCCATGCTTCGAACGATGGTCATCATCGGGCTTTTGCTACTCATATCCGCTTTGCTGAACTACATCAACCTGAATGTTGCCCTCGTGGGGAAACGCGCCAAGGAAATGGCTTCGCGACGACTGGTTGGGGCACAAAAGTCCGACATCATTTGGAAATTCCTCGGCGAGGCGTTTGTTTTCACTTTGTTCAGTTTCGTCGTTGGGTTGGCTATTGCCCACGCTCTCATCCCGTCCGTCAACTCGTTATTGCAGTCGGATGTGGCGATATCCATACCTTTCAGCTTGCCTTACCTTGTTGCCTATCTTCTGATGGTGATCCTAGTGTCGTTGCTGGCCGGCATCTTACCGGCGGCCATCATCGCCAAAGCCCAACCCATCGATGTGGTACGAGGCGCCTTCCGCTTCCGCAACCGCACAGGGCTCTCGAAGGTTTTTATTGTGGTTCAGAACGTCATCTCCATCGTGCTTATCGCTTTAGTGCTGACGATGGAACTTCAAATGCACCACATGGAGGACCGTTCAACGGGATTGAACCTGCAGAACCTCTATTTCTTGGGTTCCGACCTTGATTACACGACTGAAAAGGAAGCTTTTGTTGAAGAATTGAGGGCGTTGCCTTATGTGAAGGAATTGGCATCGGCCAGCAACATTCCTGGCAGGATGAGCATGCAGTTCTATTTGAAAAAGCTCCATGAGACCGAGCCGAAGACCCTAGTGCCAATCCTTACTTGCGATACGGTGGCATTCCGTATGCTTGGTTTTGAGGTGAAGGAGCGTTTTGGGAATGCCGATGCCCATAGTTTTTGGATTACCGAAACCACCGCAGCGGGCATGACTGGCTTGCCATACGGCGACTACAATATGGACACTATCATAATGTGGCAAGAACACACCGTAGGCAATACGGTATGCGGAGTGATTGCCGACTTCAAGATGCAGGATGCCTTGCATGTGACCGATGAAGACTATGTGCTTGTATATGGCAATGACGGCTGGCGTTCTCAATCCCATCTGCTGATTGAGGTTGCTGGCGACCATCGTGAAGCTAAGCGTGCCATCGACGCGGTTTACAGGAAACACTGCGAGAAAGTGTTTGGCACCTATATGGAGCCTGAATGCGACGATTTTGTGGAGAACGTGATTGCCAAGCAATACGACAAGCATCGCCGTCAGATGCGCCTCATCGAGCTGATCATGGGCATCTCGGTGCTGCTGTCACTGCTTGGCTTAGTGGCCATGAGCACGCATTTCGCTTCCGAGAGGGAGAAAACCATCGCGGTCCGTAAGGTGTTTGGTGGCACAATGCAGAGCGAGATTCGCCGCAACCTGAAGGAGTATATCGTCATGATACTGATTGCCAATGCCATTGCCATTCCCGTGGCGGTTTGGCTCTGCAAGCGCTATTTGGAGGACTTCGCTTATCGCATCGACCTGCACCCATGGATCTTCGTGGTCACTGCGGTGCTGTCGTTCGTCATTGCCATCGGTTCGGTTTTGTGGCAGATTGTTTCGGTGGCAAAGGTGAATCCGGTGACGGCGTTGAAGAAAGAATAAAACTCAATAATATGAATCGTTTCAAAGGCACATTAATCAAAATCCTCTCAGCCTTAAAGAAAGAATAAGTATTAGGTTTTTTGCTTATTTTTGCGTTATCAAACCAAAATAAGCAATTATGGAAAACGAAATGAAATTCTGTCAGAGCTGCGGAATGCCTCTGAATGATCATGTGCTCGGCACCAATGCCGATGGCAGCAAAAACGGAGATTACTGCATGTATTGCTATAAGGATGGAGCCTTTACAAAGGACTGCACCATGGACGAAATGATTGAATTCTGTGCTCAGTTTGTGGACGAGGTTAATAAAGGACTACCCCATCCCATCACGAAGGAAGAATACATCGGCCAGATGAAAATGTACTTCCCGCATTTAAAACGCTGGCATCAAACTATGAGGGTTTCAGAGGACGCAATGACTGAAAATCCCGCTCTGGCACCTGTAAAGACGCTTATTGGCCAAATGGCCGATACACTTCCCGTCACTTACATTTCTTCGGTTGACGAAGAAGGCTTCCCTTGCACCAAGGCGATGCTCTCCCCACGTGTCCGTGAAGGCATCAAAATATTCTACTTTACCACCAACACTTTCTCGCTTCGTGTAGCCCATTATAAAGCCAACCCTAAGGCTTGCATCTATTTCAGCGACAACGAGGGTTTCAAGGGCATGATGTTGCGCGGAACCATGGAAGTGCTTACGGATGCCAAAAGCAAGGAGTTGATTTGGCGCGAAGGCGACGAGCAGTATTATCCTGGTGGTGTCACTGATCCCAACTATTGCGTTCTGAAGTTCACTGCCACGGATGGCCGTTTCTACAGCGATTTCTATCCCCGGAGTTTCGTGTTGTAAAGGAACTGTCATGAAAGGATTCCTGAAATTTATGACCCTGTTCATCGGCATCGGTGCGGTGATCGGTGCCGCGATGATGTGGATTGACCCCTCGGGTGCCAAATGGGGCATGGAACCGTTGTTGGAGATGTTGCGGGCAAAAATGCCTTGGCCTGACATCTTTTTCAAAAACTTCATCCCATCTAGTTTTGTGCTGTTAGGCTTGAATGGTATCACCCAATTTGTAGCAGCATTCCTGCTGTTCAAGAAACATCCTTTGGCTTATTGGGCGGTGCTTGCCTGCGGCATCATCCTCATGCTTTGGATTGTCCTCGAATGGTGGGTGTGGGGCTTCAATTTTATGAGCAACATCTATTTTGTGTTCGGATTGATTGAGGTCGTGGCTGCCGTGGTAAGCATGAGAAAAGAAAAAAGCAAACGATGAAATCGGGAAAATATAGATTTGGATTTGACGTTGCAGGATTGATCCTTTTCTTGCTGGTGATGGCTCCAACTTTCATTTGGCTTGCTGTCCCCGCCCCGAATGATGTGTTGAGAACGGAATCCATCACGCCTATTGTTGATATCATTGGGTCGGTCTGTCAAACTCTGTTCATAGCATGTCTGTGTATGATGATCAACAAAGGAAGAAGCAAGCTCCGTTTTTCTCCGTTGGTCATTGCTTCAATAGTTTGTGTCGTGATGTATTACATGGGGTGGATACTGTATTATACAGGTTTCACCAACCCATGGATTATTCTTTTGTTGACCCTCCCGCCTTGTTTGGCGTTCATCTTTTTCGCTGCTGACAGGAAAAACCTTCCAGCGCTGTTGTTCGCTACAGGGTTTGCCGTATGTCATTTGATTTTTGCTGTCGTGAATTTTATAGTCAAGTAACACAAAAAAGACATGGACGGGAAAATATGGAGAACGGTAAAGCTATTCCTGTTTTGGTGCTTCTTGTATTTTGCACCAATAATTATAGGAACCATCGTAGGACGTATCTATAAAAATGATGCAATCATAGGTTGGACGATGCTGTTGGCATGCCTGCTTATTATCTTCGTTTTTTTCGGCAAACGTTATGTCAAACTGTCATTTGATCGGATCGAACGGCGTATGGTTTGGCCTGTGGTTGGTGTGACCCTCTTGATTGCTGTGGCTTTTGTGTTTGTTGAACATTCTGTTTACGCTTTGCTTGATGTCTATCGTCTTTTTTCGGATGAGACAGAACAGGGGAACGATTTCAGTCAACGGTTTTTTGCTGAAATTTTAGGAATCCTCTATGGCGGCATCTTTGGCCCGATAGCGGAAGAAATCGGTTTTCGTGGCGTTCTTCTTGGCGGTCTGCTAAAGACCCGGTGTCGTCCATGGCTGGCTATTCTAATCTCTGCACTTGTATTTGGTTTGCTTCACGGGATTGGGGGTGCATTTTTTCGGAGCCATGTTGTTTGGAATCATGGTCGGTTGGCTCTATTGGCGCACAGGCAGCATTATCCCTGGCATCATCATCCATGTTGTCAACAATTCTCTTTCTTTCATTGACTTGAACAATCAACCCCATACCATTTGTTTGATTATCCTTATTGTTTGCCTTCTTTTACTGGCATACGGTCTCTGGTGGTTTGGGAAAAAGTGTAATTTTGCAGGAGAAGTCAACCAGGACTTACCCAAAGTCTAAAACAAAGGTGAAGCATCTTCCAAATATTATAACGTCACTAAGGTTTCTGGGAGCGATTTGCCTCCTGTTTTTTGATGTTGGGAGTGTTAGCTTTTGGGTCATCTATTTTGCCTGTGGCATCAGCGATATGGCAGACGGCTATCTTGCACGAAAACTCGAATGCGAAACAAAGACTGGAGCATTGATGGATAGTATGGCCGACCTTTGTTTTGTGGTATGTTGCTGTTGTAAGCTGATACCTGTGTTGGAGTTTCCGTTATGGATGTGGATATGGTGCGGAGTGATAGCCATCATAAAATTGATCAACCAGGTATCCGCATTGGTGTTGTTCAAAAGGTGCATCTTTCTTCACAGCATGGCGAACAAGGCGACAGGATTGCTGCTCTTTGTCGGAATACCTTTGGCTTTATTCATGGAATCGATAGTTCCTGTCATCATCATAGCCATTATCGCCACCTTTGCCGCAATTCAAGAAGGACATTTTATCCGAACAAAAAAATCAAATTGATGTCACCTTTTGACCTCTGGACTTGTTATAGGAGCGAACTGGTTCAGAAAACAGAAGTCTAACAATTAAAAACAAAAAGAAAATGGATAGTAATTTAGTTTGGTTGCATTTCGTCGACATGCTTCCCGTCATTGCTTGCGGATGCGTACTTCCCATTGTGTTTATTTGGCTGGAAACACGTCGTAAGATTAACGAGTCAAGAGAACGTATGCAAATTGTAACAACAGCCATCGAGAAGCATCCTGACATGGATGTCGAAGAGCTGATGAACAAGATTTCGCCCAAGAAAAAGTCGTTGAAGGAAAAACTGCTTTCGAAACTGCTTTGGGGCTGCATTGCTGCCATAATGGGTGTTGGTTTGTTGGCCTTGGGCATTTGTATCAAAACGCAAGATGATTATTGCAGTAACGACGAGTTTATTGTCCCCATCTGTTTTGGTGTCATTCTGTTAGGCATCGGTGCCGCTTTCATCATCAATTACAGTGTGGGCAAAAAAATGCTCGCCAAAGAGATGGAAGCAGAGGAAAAAAACAAGACCACACAATCTAACCAGTGACGCGCGAAGGATTCATAGCACTTGTAGAGCGTGAGCAGGAGGCCTTGCGAGGCTTCTTGCTCTACCTCTGCTGCGGCAACAAGGAGGAAGCCGACGACATTGCACAGGATGCGCTGGTCAAGGCTTACCTCTCGTCGGCAGGTTATCAGGAGAAAGGGAAGTTTCGTTCGTGGCTCTTCAAGATTGCCCATAACACTTTCCTCAACCATAAAGCTAGTTGCCGAACCACGGAAAGTATCGACGAAGCACGGACGCTCGTCAGTAGTACTGCTGCCGATGCTTCTTTCGAACACCAAGACCTCTATCTGGCACTACGCACCCTGCCACCCAAGGAACGCTCTGCCATCACGCTGTTTTATCTCAATGGATATAGTATTAAAGAGATTGCAGCCATCACCGATGCATCGGAAGATGCCGTAAAGAAACAACTCTCACGGGGACGTGACCAACTGAAAGAAAAACTGAAGCTATGAATAAAGACCAAGCCCTCGAGGATCTTTTCCTCGCCCAAAAACCTCAATTCGACGACAGCGAAGCCTTTATGGACTCGCTTAACAAGCGTTTGGATGCCGTGGAGTACGTCAAACAGCATCAGGAGGCCACAATTCGCCGCTATAAGATGGCCGTGGTGATTGCCTTTATCGTGGGCATCATCAGCGGCGCCATCACTATCGCATACATTCTTTCCATGCCCACCGAAGTTCATCTTATCAACTTCCAGGTGGAAACAGGCGTCCTATCTTGGTTTGCTGCGAACTCCCGACTCCTTACCGCCACGGTGCTCTCCCTGCTCATTACCCTTGGACTTTTCAGTATTGTCAGTAATGTTAGGGATATTAGGAGCATGCGGACTCGCTCACTTGAACTTGCCGCTGAGAATCCTCGCTCTTAAGCAAGATCGCCGTTCTGTTTCACCACCTGGTAAACAGCTTGAGCTTCTACTTCACCAAAAGAGTTTATTAGTATTTCGGGAGTAATCTCCATGTCTTATCGTTCCACAAAAGTTACATGCACTGTATCACCAAAAGTCTTTCCGATTTGCTTCCGAATATCCTTCCGCAAACCGATGATATAACATGGCGTGCCCATCCTGACGATTTGTCCATCGTATGGGGTTTCGTCGAAAGTGGCGTGAACCAACAACCTGCCTTTTCCGAACAGCGCCTTGATATCGAACGGCACCTCCACATAGGCAGCATCCATGTCCTCGTTTTGGAGAATGACGGCATCAAATTCCAAGCAATCCATATCACAAAAATCAAGGTCTTTCCAGTTTCATCACCTTCACTGGAGTGTCTTCTCCGTGATAGAGATGGCTGCACCAATTGATTTTTCCTGTGTCGCGGAAACCACATTTTTCCATCACCCGACCTGAGGCAGGATTGTTGACAAAGTAGTCACTCCAAAGGTTGTCAAATCCTTTTTCGTTGAAGCAGAAATCAATTAAAACCTTTAAAGCCTCGGTGCAAATGCCTTGATTCCAATAAGGTCGCGCTATCCAGTAGCCTGTTTCGGCATCGTTTTCACCGATGTTAATATTGCTTTCTCCATGAACGAAATAGCCTATGCAGCCAATGGCTTCTCCAGTCTCCTTTAGCTCGATGGCCCACATGTGGTCGCCACTGAAGAGCGTACGTATAATTTCTAGACTCTCTTCCACACTTTTATGCGGAGGCCATCCGGCACGGGGACCCACCTCGGGATCGGAGGCATATTTGAATAACGTCTCGGCATCGCTCTCACGCCACGGACGAAGTAGAATTCTTTCTGTTTCCATGACGCAAAGATACAACAATACATCTTTTGTCTCTCAAATAATCGCTGAAATCAATCCCATCATGTTGCCCGCCATGTGGACAAGAATGGCGAAAATGTGGTTGTTGTATTTTTCTTGATAGTAGCCTGCGAAGAGTCCTAAGACAAAGGTAAAAACAAGGATGCGAACCATGAATAAGACGCCAACACCTGAAACGACTAGTATTAAATGAGCCAGACTAAAGGCCAAAGCACTGATCAGAACAGGAAGGCTAATCCGTCTGCGAAGCAGGGTGAATCCCGACCACCAACAATCTTAGTTGTTTTCATTTGAGACTCCTCCTTTTTCTTCGATTTCATCAAGAATGTCCTGAGCCGCATTCACGGCCTTGCGGTGGAAGTGATAACCGATGATCGCACCGATGGCAACACCAACAATGATTGGGATGCACATCATCCATGGATTGGCGCCTCCGGGATTGCGTCTCCAGGCATTTTCATAACAAGCCCAAATAACCCATGGGAGGATGATGACAGGAAACGCATAATGCAACCAATTGTCATATTGCCTTTTGAATTTAGCCATTACCCTGGCCACGGTAATGAAATCGTCTTTCATAAAGTCGAGCTTATCCACGTGTCTATGGATGAGTGACGTGCAAACCACACAGAAGATCACGATTAGGCCAGATACAAGGGCGAACGGCAGGCTCCATACGTTGTTCAAATAACTGAGTGGGAAAAGAATCACGCATAAAAATGCCGCTACCCAAACTCTTGTCTTTGATTGGTTAATATTCTGCTGACTCTTAGTCTTCATGGACTCACGAAGCAGGCGATCATTGACGATTTCCTGTTTGTTTAGCTGTTCCTTGAGGATGGCGAATTGGTTACGCATTTCCTCAAAATTCATTTCTTCCATTTCACATCTTTTTAAGTTGTTCTTTGATTCTGAAGAGTTTCACACCCACATTTTGCGCGGTAATCCCCATGACTTCACCGATCTCGTCGTAACTCATGCCCTCCAACCACATCATCACCAAGGCTCTGTCCACAAGGCCGAGTTTGCCGATACGTTGGTGAAGCTGTCGGATCTGCTTACTTTCGGGATCGTCATCCTCGAAGAAGTTCGCGTCCATGGTTAGAGGCACCTTAGGCACCTCTTTCTTTTTCTTGCGTTCTTGTAGAAGACAGGTGTTTAAAGCTACACGATAAATCCAAGTGCCGACCTTGCTTTCCTCTCTAAAGCCATCGATACCTTTCCAAAGGTTGATTAGCGTCTCCTGAAAGAGGTCGTTCACTTCTTCTTCGTCATGGGAGAACATATAACACACCGTGTAGATGGTGCTTTTTTGTTCCTTTACCAATTTGGCGAAATACGCTTCTTTATCATTCATTTTTTAGTGTTTTGTCCCTTAGATGCAGGAAGTAGCTTAAAAATTACAAAGAAAGAATATTTTTTTGAAAAAAGTGTAAGATTTTGAGGATTTCGACGATATAATAACAAACGAACGCAGGTAATGACGACGGAGGAGTTCAAGCGAAACATTCTGAAGATGCAACCCCGATTGCAGCGGATGGCCGAGTACATCGTCGGTGATCCGGACAGCGCGGCGGATGCCGTTCAAGAAGCCGTCATCGCCTTGTGGGAACAGCGTTCAACGATAAAAAGTCAAGAAATAGAGAAACTCAGCCTGACGGTGGTGAAGCGGCGCAGCATCGATCTGCTCAGGAAACAGAAACCCACGGTGGACATTGATGCGGAAAGTCTGATGTTGGCTGAACCTCCGCAAGACAATCTGGAAGAGCGGTACCGTATGGCCCGTCAACTTGTAGACCGGTTGCCTGCCCGACAGCGTAACGTCATCCTGATGAAATACGAAGAGGGCCTCAGCATGGAAGAGATTGAAAAAGCGACGGGGATGAGCAGCACCCATGTGTATGCGACGCTCTCTCGGGCCTACAAATCATTAAGGGAAACCATAAAACAATATAAGGAGGAATGAAGATGAAACCAGAAAATGAAATAACCGAAGAAGTACGGCAGTTGCTGGAGAGCTTGGAGGAGCACGGGAAGAATGCCCGTCGCCAGAAGGATTTGAGCGAGCTGATAGACAGACTTTCAGAGGAGGTGCTGGGGGCGACCACGTCATTGCGAGGACCGCGAGCGAAGCGTGGCGGGACGCGGCAATCTACCATTTGGTGGCTCTTTGGCGCAGCCGCGGCAGCCCTTCTGCTTTGGTTGATGATCAAGCCGACAACTAAAGAGACTCCTAATATAAATGAGGAAATCCTTGTGGAAAAAACGATGCCCGTTGATTCAGTAAAAGAGGAGGTGGAAGAGGTGATCCTCGAGGAGCCAATTATTCCGCAACCCGTCATCCCTCAAAAGCCTAAAACCAAGACTGAAAAGCCCAAGGAAATCGTTGGGGGAGAAAAGCTTTTAGCGGAAGCCACTCCATCGGAATCTACTGAAAATACTGATACTTCAACTGTTGGATCCAACAAAATACTTGATTCAATTGAAGAAAACCTCTCACCTCTCACTTCTCACCTCTCACCTCAAAGTAGCCCCCAGCGTAGAGTCATCCGGAGCTTTAACCTGGTGTGCTATGAATGCCAAACGGAAAACGGAGAATGGAGAACGGGAAACCCCTCACTCCTCACTCCTAACTCCTCACTCGAAACAACTCTCTTCGGTCAAGCGAAAGACCCCAACATGAAAAACGGAGCCATGACTTTTGAGCTCAAACTTAATTAAACTTTAGCATTATGAAACGCATCACTTTTTTATTAGCTATACTTTTTGCCTTTCAAATCGGCTTTGCCCAAGAAGAAGTCGCTATTGAACAGAACATCAACCACCGCATCAACCAGTTGCAGATTAACCCTGGATGGGACGTCCATTTGCTTCACAATGAGGCCGACAGCGGCTACCGTGTGGCCATTGTCACCACCGAAGATTATGCCGCCTTCGCTTACAACGTGCAGCTCTGCAACGTCAAGAATGACACCTTGACGATCCTTGAGAATACTCAGTTGCCGAAAGGCACGGTGGTGGAGATCGAAGGTCCCATGGACTTTGAAAGCATTCATTTGACGAACAGAGCGATGGCGAAGGCGGATTTTGTTATTGCTTCAGGGATGCAAGGTGGATGTGGAAAGGAAACGACTAACCTATTTCTCGGTGAGGACACGAGGCTTCGCATCCAGCATTATCATATCCCCGACTCGGAATACTCGGCCAGTGTGGATGTTTGGGATCGTGCCCAGCTGACCATCGACACCATCTCGGGCGAAGGTGACCTTTGGATCAATGTATATCAAGGATCTGCTTTTCAATTTGGCACCAATATCCTGAAAGGAAAAATCAAGTTGCAAGAGTATGAAGAAACTCCTGGCTGGCATTACCAGCAAAAGGACTGCAGGATTATCAAGAACGAGGAGCAGGATGGCGTTTTGGTCACCACCGACCATCGAAAAGTTTGGACGGATGCTCTTGTCGTCGATGCGTCTTTTGGCATCCGAAAAGGTGACACACCCAAAGATCCCGACAGTCCCTTCCTGCAATACAATACTTTGTCGATCAATATCGGGCTGAGCACATATTTCAATTTCAGTAACCATTGGAGCCTGCGTACAGGGCTTCAACTGAACCAAAACCGGAAGTCGTTGTGCCACCAGGTGAAGTACGAAGACGGACAACTGGCGGTGATTGACGGGCAAGGGGATTTCCAGCGCAATCGTTTGTATAACCTCTATATGGGTGTTCCTGTCGCACTCTACTATTATCTGGGCAAGCGTCAAACCGAGAGTGTCTCTTTGGATTTCTACGCAGGGCGCCTTATCGGGGAGTGGTTCACTACCAGTGTGGATCCTACTCGGATGATTGGTTTCAAAAACTGGTCCGGTGAAGACGTCGACGACATCTTCAATCCCTGGAAGCTGGAGGTTGGCATTGGCTTCAATACCCAACATCTTGGCATCCTTCACGGCATCAGGTTCTTCACCAATTTACTGCCCGAGTACAAGCCAGGTGTTGTTGACGGCAAAATCCGTACGGTCGGGCTGGAGCTGAAACTATAAAGCTAAAGCACTAACGAGTAATTATAGTGGATTTTTATTTTGTAATCTGTTGGTTTTCAAAGTCGATCTTAAAAATAATAGTGGATTTGAAGTAATGGGGACAATCTGAACACACGAAGTTCACAGAAAAAGGGTTAACTTTGTAACCAACAACCACATCCTCTATGAAAAACAATATCAAATTTGTCTTTTTTTTCTTTGGACTTTTACTACTGGCTTCATGCAACGGCCCCATCGGCTACGCCATCCATCAGGCGAAGACCGACAACCATCAACGCAAGTACAACACCAACGAAGAGTCCGATGACGACACTGTCCGGTTTGTCATCCATAAAAACTACCGGCAAATGCTGATGAAGGCCGAGATCAACGGCGTGGAGGACACGGTTTTGTTTGACTCGGGGTCGAGCATCGCGGCAGTTCTGTTCTATACCGACGAGAATAAGCCCAAGGGTATGAGGTTTTACAATGTGCCTTTGATGGCTGCAGACAAGACGACAAAGATTCGGATGACCTATATTCCCGTCACCATCAAGCACAACATGTACGTCTGTGAGTTGTTCGGCAACGCCATGTTGTTGGAGCCAAGCCATTATTGCGACAAGGAAGCTGCCATCAGCAGATATAGCATCTTGGGTCTCAAGGGAATCGGTATCGGGTGTTATTCCGTCGACTTTACAAAAAACCAGATTTATGCGATGAGTCGTTCCCAAATAGACTCGACACAATACCTCCCCGTGAAGTGCAAGTTCGAAAGCGATGTGCTGTTTATTTATCCAACCATCAACGGCGTTGAGTACGAATGCATCTTCGACACGGGCAACGGACAAGGAATCCTCATCCAGGACGCTCAAAGGGTTGAAAACCATACTGAAAAGGATTTGCTTTACGAAGGTTCTTACGGAAAAGCTGTCGGTGGGGTGACGGAATCCCAACATTTCATCATCGCCCCCGACACCAAGGTCAGGTTTGCGGAACGAGAGGAGACCGTTCCCGTCATGTTCATGGAAAACGGCCTGGCTTTCAACAATGTGGGTTTGCAATATCTCAAACGCTTCGACTGGATTATCGACGACTATTATAACAGGGTTTACGCCAGACCCCATGTCGCAGACACGATGCAGTTGACAGAAGTCCACTACGGCTTGGTGACTGCCGATGGTACTTTAAAGATTTCCACCCGTCTTCTTGACGGCAACGAGGTTTTCAACATTGGTGATCGAATCATCTCGGTCAACGGCGAAACGATCAACGAGGACAACATCTGCTATTATTACGATCTTTTGACGACGCAAAAAGACTGGTCGAAATTTGAAATCGTGGTGGGAAAATGACGGATGAGTTATAAGGTTTGGTTTTAATTGTTTTTTAAATATTGTTCATTAAAAAAGCGGCCGTTGAGGTCGCTTTTTTTTGTTTTGTTAGGTAAGCTGTTAAAAAAAAGTTTCAAAAAAAATGAAACATTTTGGCTTACTCATCTACTTATAGGGTGAAAACACTTTAATTCACCTTAAGTATGAGTACAGAAAAAAAAGAAAAACCGTCATTTATTTTTCGCGACGGAATGACGTCTGATAAAGAGTATGTGGAATGGCTGGCTGAACTAAAAAGCCGTTATAAACAAAGTCAAGTTAAAGCCGCTGTCAGAGTTAATAGTACCTTGTTGGAGTACTATTGGAGCCTTGGGCGTGATATTGTTCGGCAAGAGGCCGAGAGCCGGTGGGGGAGCGGATTCTTCAATCAGTTGAGTTTGGATATGAAAGCGATGTTTCCAAATGAGACAGGTTTTTCCGTTACCAATCTGAAGTATATGAAACGCTGGTATGTGTTTTATACAGAGGATGTTACAATTCGTCAACGGGTCGTTGACGAAATTGAGATGCCGTCACAATTTGGTTTGATTCCATGGGGACAACACATTGATATTTTTACTCGTTGCGAGTCAAAGAAGCGAGCTCTTTTTTATATCGAAAAAAGCATTGAGAATGGTTGGTCAAGGCCGCAGTTGAATTCCCAAATTGATAATAACCTTTTCGAGCGTCAGGGTGCCGCCATCACTAACTTTGATACAACATTGCCCGAGTCACAAAGTCAATTGGCTAAGGAACTGTTGAAAAATGAGTATAACTTGGATTTTATCACCGCTAAATCGGTTCAGGCCGAGAAGGATTTAGAGGAAGCTTTGGCTCAAAATGTGACACGGTTTCTGCTGGAACTTGGGAAAGGTTTTGCCTATTTGGGTCGACAGCGGGAACTGAGAATGGATGACGAGTCGGTTTTCTTTCCCGATTTGTTGTTCTACCATATTCCACAGCGTCGATATGTCATTGTTGAGCTTAAAACTGTGAAATTCGCTCCTGAGTTCGCAGGTAAGTTGAACTTTTATGTAACCGCAGCTGATAATTTGCTTCGAGGAAAAGACGACAATCCATCGGTTGGGCTTCTAATATGCAAGACGGCTAAGAAAACAATCGTGGAGTGGTCGCTGAAGGATATCAACAAGCCGTTAGGAATCGCCACATACCAACTACAGGAAGTGGTTGAAAGAACGATCGCAGAAATTGAAGAAGCTAATAAGAAAAAATAGTTTTATCTTCGCAGAGAAAAACATTCTGTGAAGATCAATGACCCTCGAGCAACATCCTCTGGAACCTTTCCTGCCAAAAAACGCCAAAGTGCTTTTTCTGGGCAGTTTTCCGCCGCCCAAGCAGCGCTGGTGCATGAATTTCTATTACCCCAACTTCCAGAACGACCACTGGCGTATTGAAGGGGCGGTGTGGTTTGGTGACAAGGACTATTTCGTCGATAAAGAGCGCAAATCGTTCAACAAAGCGAAGATTGTGGATTTCCTCAATGAAAAAGGCATTGCGCTTTATGATACGGCGAAGGTGGTTAGAAGGCTGAAAAACAATGCCTCCGATGCCTTTCTGGAGATTGTGGAGCCCACGGATCTCCGAGCCCTGCTTCGTCAGATACCCTTGTGCCATGCCATCGCCACCACGGGCGAGAAGGCGACAGGGGAGGTGTGCCGCTACTTCGGTCTGGACAAGATTCCAGCTTTGGGCACAGTCACTGAATTGGAGGAAGGCCTAAGTCTATATAGGCTTCCGTCGTCCTCGCGAGCCTATCCACTTGCTTTTGAAAAGAAGGTGGAAGCTTATCGGGAAATGTTCAAGCAGGTTTTTTAATCTCGAGATTTTGTATCTTTGCCCTATGAAAAAGCCTTCCCTTACCGCCCAGATTGGCATCGCTTTGCTGCTTGCCGTGTTGGCAGGTGTCCTGCTGCGCAACCAAGCCGACTTCGTCAATGCGTACATCAAGCCTATAGGCACCATTTTCCTTAACCTGCTGAAGTTCATCGTAGTACCGCTGGTGCTGTTCTCCATCATGGCGGGCATCCTTTCGATGAACGACATCAAGAAAGTGGGCAAGCTGGGGCTTCGCACCCTGCTGTATTTCATGGTGACGACCCTCTTTGCAGTGACGTTGGGGTTGGTGGTTCCCAGCCTGCTGAAAGGCATCCTCCCAACCATTCATATTGACTTGGATCCCGCGGCGGAAAGTGTCGAGGTGCCCCATCTGTGCTGGGCTCTTATGCGGCTTTAATTGCTTTGGCTTACCTTTGCTTCTTTGTTCATGCGGGCGTGGTCTATTCCTCGGCAGTATGGTTGTTGGGAGGCTTGTCGCCGCTGAAGTTTTTCAAGGGCATGCAACCGGCCATGCTGTTCGCCTCGGCGGGCATCCCAGTCGAATGTGTGGCTGTTGCCGCGGGCATCGACCGCATCATCGACATGGGCCGCACGGTGATGTCGGTTACTGGCGACGCCTCGTGCGCCGTTGTCATGCAAAAAAGGATGAGAAGAAGTTTGCCTTAAGGGAATAAAAAAATCGAAGCAACCCTTTGAGGCTGCTTCGATTTGGTTTTGCTACCTTATGGTATCTTCGGTTGGAGGGCCATACAACACCTCTGGTGGCGGTCCATAGAGCGTGGAATGTTCACAGCTGTTGAAGCCAAACAACAGCGCCATTCCTGAAAGGATCCAAATCCATATCCGTTTCCCAGCCTTCTTCATACTCGTTTATTTCACCGGGTGATCCTTGGCAAATGCCTTCAGTCTTTCGGCCAGCACTGGGATCTCATCTCTTTGGATGAGCGATGAGCAGGCACGGATGCCTTGCTTCAAGCTGCCGCAAGTGTCGAGTGAGATGCCAGAGACACCGTAATACATCATCTCTTCTACCAGATCAGCGCCGGTGAAGCCAGGATAGCAGAAGGTGAAGTAGAAGCCGTCAGCAATAGGTTCGCCGCAGTCCTCGTCGTAAGTGATGTAGAAGCCGTTCTCAGTGAAGGCCTTCTTCATCAGTTCAGCCTTACGGCCGTATTCCAACACATCGTCGCGGTAGCGATAGGTGCCGTCGTTGACAGCTTTCAGCACTGCTGCCAAAGCGTATTGAGCAGAGTGTGAAGTACCTGAACTCAGTGGGTGCAGGGCTCCGAAGAGGATGGCACGCATGAAGATCTCTTGACCGCAGAATGCCTTCAGGTCGGGATAGTGGCGCTGAGCCAGCTTATCGCTGATGCCGAGGATAGCGCAACGCTCGCCAGCATAGCTGAATGCCTTTGAGCTGGAGATCATCAGGATGTAGTTGTCGGTATATTTACCCACGCTGGGTTGGAAAGGCTCTTCGCCGGGATGGCTGTAGTCCTTGCGGAAGTCCATGCCGAAGTAGGCGAGGTCTTCCATCACGATGACATCGTATTTGTTAGCCAATTCGCCGATGATGCGCAACTCCTCGTCGGTGAGGCACACCCAAGTCGGGTTGTTGGGGTTGGAGTAGAGCAAGCTGTGGATGTTACCTTTGCTCAGCACCTCTTCGAGTTTGGCGCGCAGTTTTTCACCACGGTATTCATAGATGTCGAAATGCTCCATCGGGATGCCCAACACGCGGTTCTGGAACTTATGCACCGGGAAACCTGGATCGATGAACAGCATGGTGTTCTTCTTGAGGCTGGTGTGACCAGCGATCATGAAGGATGCGAAAGCACCTTGCATGGAACCCACGGTAGGAACGCAGTTGGCAGCGTCGACGTCGAGGTCGAGGAAACACTTGATGAAACGGGATGCCTCTTTCTTAAGGATAGGAGCACCGTCGATAGGAGGGTAGTTGGCAGGTACGCCGTCTTGCAGGGCTTTGATTTGGGCTTCTACACCGACACGGGCAGCGGGCAGACCAGGATTGCCAATCTCCATGTGGATGAACTTCTTGCCTGAGGCAGCCTCGATGTCACGAGCCAGCTTGTTGATTTCACGGATACCAGCCTTGCCAATGCAAGCCAAACCACTTTCTGCAAAGAGTTTCTTCGCTACGTCAACGGGGACGATATTATTTTGCATCATGATGATAATATTTTGATTTACAATAATTTACAATATTAATCCGAGTTTGTCGGGAGTGCAAAGTTAGGCATTTTTTTAATTTTTTCAAAAAATATTTCTTCGATTTCTTGGAGATAACAAAAAAAGCTGTACTTTTGCATCCGCAAATGGGACGGTAGCTCAGTTGGTTTAGAGCGCATGCTTGACAGGCATGAGGTCACAAGTTCGATCCTTGTTCGCCCCACACTCAGAGACGCAGCGAATGCGTCTCTTTCAATCAAACGGGGGACGTTAGCCCAGTTGGTTTAGAGCGCTGCCTTCACACGGCAGAGGTCACTGGTTCGAGTCCAGTACGTCCCACGACCTTCAAAAGAGACGCAAAAAGCGTCTCTTTTTTTGTTTCCATCGTTCGTTTTGTGTCCGATAAATCATTACTTTTGCCCATCGTTAAATCTAAAGTCATGAGAAAATATTTGCTTGTCAGTTTGTTCCTTCTGATGGGAACCTTCCTCGCCACCGCGCAGGAAAAGAAAAACTTCACTCTTGAGGACCTCTATGAACGCCCAACCTTCTCCACGAAAAGCGTCCGTGGCATGAACTCCATGAAAGACGGCGCCACATACGGCAGCTTCGAGAAAGGCGCTCTCAATATCTATAACTACAAAACCGGTAAGCTGGTGAAGACCCTCTTCTCCATGAAAGACCTGGTGCTGGAAGGGGAGGAGAAACCCGTCCCGATGCAGAACTACGAACTGAGCGACGATGAATCCAAGATCCTTGTCCTGACCGACATGGAAGCCATCTATCGCCATTCCTACACGGCTTACTATTACGTTTATGATATCAAGGCCAAAACGCTGCAACCCCTGTCTGATAATGGCAAGCAACGTCTGGCTACCTTCTCACCTGATGCCTCCAAGGTGTGCTTCATGCGCGATAATAACCTGTTCATCAAGGATCTGACCTCAGGTGAAGAAAAGCAGTTTACCTACGACGGCCTCTATAACCATATTATTAATGGCGCTCCCGACTGGGTCTACGAGGAAGAGTTCAGCTTCTCGCAAGGCTACTGCTGGTCGCCCGACGGCAAGAAGATCGCCTATATGAAGTTCAACGAGTCGAATGTGAAGGAGTTCCAAATGGAAGAGTTCGAAGGCCTTTATCCCGATTGGTACAGCTTCAAATACCCCAAGGCTGGTGAGGATAACAGCATTGTGGAGATATATGTGTATGACCTCGCTACTGGCAAGACCGTGAAGATGGACACTGGCACCGAGACTGACATCTATTTGCCTCGCATAAAGTGGACCCAAGATCCTAATATCTTGGCCATCCAACGTTTGAACCGCCATCAGAACCATCTCGAGATTTTGGCTGCCAACGCCACCACAGGTGCCAGCCGCGTGTTCTACGATGAGCTCAATGCTTATTACATCGACATTACCGACGATTGGACCTTTCTTGAAGACGGCAATAGCTTCCTGATGACTTCTGAACGCAGTGGCTACAACCACATCTACCTCTATCTCATCGACGGCACTCTGGTGAAACAACTCACTGTGGGTGACTGGGATGTGACGCAAGTATATGGCTTCGATGGTAAGGAAGTTTACTTCCAGGCAGCAAAGAATTCACCAGTGGATCGCCGAATCTACGCTGTCAACCTGAAAGGTATGATGCGTGAGGTGATTGGCCGTCCCGGTACCAACCAGGCTCGTTTCAGCAACGATTTCAGCTATCTGATCAATATCAACTCATCCATTACCCAACCTCGTCAGTTCGAGCTTTACACCAACAAAGGCAAGCTGGTGCGTGTGCTTGAGGATAATCACGAGTTTGTTGAGAGGATGAAGACTTTCAATCTTGGCGAGAAGAAGTTGATGAAGATCAGTGATCCCGCTTTCACCTTGCCCGATGGCACTCAGGTGGATGTGGACGCTTGGCAAATCACGCCTCCCGACTTTGATCCAAACAAGAAATACCCTGTGCTGATCTACGTTTACGGCGGTCCTGGACATCAAACGGTGAATAACTCATGGGCCGACAGCGATTATTGGTGGCTGCAACTGCTTGCCCAACACGGCATCATTAGCGTGTCCATTAATAATAGAGGTAGCGGTGCCCAAGGCGAAGTCTTCAAAAAGATGACCTACCTCCAATTGGGCAAATACGAAACCGAGGATATGATTACGCTGGCCAAGTACATGGGCAAGCTGCCTTACGTGGATGCGGAACGTATCGGTATCTATGGCTGGAGCTACGGTGGTTTCATGGCCGCCAATGGCATCACCAAAGGCGCCGAGGTTATCAGCACGGCCGTGTCGGTGGCTCCGGTGACCAACTGGCGTTACTATGACAACGTCTATACCGAGCGTTTCATGCGTACGCCTCAGGAGAACCCCGATGGTTACGACAAGAACTCACCGGTGTATAACACCGAGATGATCAAGGGCAACTACCTGCTCTGCCACGGTAGCGGCGACGACAACGTCCACTACCAAAATGCCATGGAACTCATCAAGGCCATGATCAGCAATGGCAAGCAGTTCGACCTGATAATCTATCCCAACAAGAACCACGGCATCTATGGTGGCTACGAATATGGAGACGGCGAGTGCCGCATGCATCTCTTCAACAAGATCGACAACTTCCTGTTCCAGCATTTGCTT
>JAEEGG010000122.1_pt1 | contig 29435 bp, 19 predicted proteins | sample 9134161 | NCBI WGS metagenome assembly JAEEGG01 (sample SAMN16246543, study PRJNA631951) | gut metagenome | biome: gut microbiome; feature: rumen; material: CR-attached | host: Bos | place: Iran: Karaj | collected 2018-10
TACCGACAACTATGGCTGCACGCAGGTCGATACGCTGCACTTGACGATCCACACACCGGCACACGAGGCCTACACGGTCGATGCGTGCGGCGGATACGAGTGGAACGGCGAGACCTACGATGAGAGCGGCGACTACACCTACGAGCACCAGACCGACAACTACGGCTGCACGCAGGTTGATACGCTGCACCTGACGATTCACACTCCGGCGCACGAGGCCTACACGGTCGATGCGTGCGGCGAGTACGAATGGAACGGCACGGTCTATGACCAGAGTGGCGACTACACCTACACGCATCCGACCGACAACTACGGGTGCGAGCGGGTGGACACGCTGCACCTGACGGTGAACCCGACGTACGATGTCGAGGTCTCCGAGACGGTGGGTGTGGGCGAACTGCCGTACCTCTGGAATGGCCAGGAGTTGACGATGTCGGGCACCTGGACGGCCTCTCTGCAGACCGCGGCGGGCTGCGACAGCATCGTGACGCTGACGCTGACGGTGAACGGGCTTGTCGAGGGCGAGCCGGTGATCTCCACCGCCGAGGTTGACGACGCCACGTTCACGTTCACGGTCTTCGCCGACGCTGCCGACGGTGGCAGGAAGGTGTCTGTGGACTACCACCTGTACAAGGACAACGTGCTGGTGGATGACATCGCGACGGAGTGCGGCGGACTGCTGAACATCGGGACGCCGTACAACGGCGGCTACATGGGCCAGAACCTGACCACTGGCGAGGGGAACCTCCCGGAGAACACGTTCATGGTCGGCGGGACGCACTACGACTACCTGTACCTGCACTTCCTGGCCGGTCGCGCGAACCGCGTGACGCACGGTTTCACTGAGCCGGGCTCCTACACGCTGGTGTTCGAACTGGTGGAGGAGGAAGGCGGAAGCGACTTCGCGACGACATACACGGTCGGTGGCGAGACTCGCCGTATCGGCGGTAAGAACAGCGTGGGCGGCAACGTGCTGGCCACGACGGACTACCAGTTCACGGTGGAAGGCCCGGCAGGGGAAAGCGAATCCGGCTTGCCGATGCTGACATTGTCCACCAGCAGCGTCACAACCGCCACCTCGACGGTGACTCTGACCTGCGAACAGAACGACTACGACCCGACGGCGAAGGTGGCCATCCGCTACGTCATCAAACGCGACGGCGAGATGTTGAGCGATGTGGTGAACGCGGGAAGCATCAACCTGTCCACGCAGGTGGCGTCGATGAACAACTGGTACGGCAAGACGGTGACGGAGGCGACGGGCACAATCCCGGGCACCACGTTCCGTCCGGTTCCGACGTTCATCTACAACTACTTCTACATGGACTTCCTGGCTGCCACTGAGAACCGCATCACGGCGACGTGGAACGAGGGCGGCAACTACAGCATCGACTTCGACCTGCTGCTGATGCAAGGTGGTAGCGACCTGTCGATCAACTGGAGTGCGGGACACCGCATCGGCGGCAAGAACGCGACGAGCACGGGCACCGTGCTGGCGAGCGCGACGCTGAACTACGAGATCCCCGCCTCCGCGGCCCCGACGGGTATCGGAGAGAATGCCGACAGCCAGAGTATCGCGGTGTGGCCGAATCCGGCTCGCGACGTGCTGAACGTGACCGTTCCCGACACCTATGACGTCAGCGAGATCGAGATCGTTGACATGAGCGGCCGCGTGGTGGCGCGCCTCAACGCGCGCGACACCGCCAGCATCAACGTGAGCACGTGGTCGGCGGGCGTCTATTTCGTGAACGTCCGCACCGCTGACACGGTGGTGACCGAGAAGTTCGTGGTGACGAAATAATCCACGGAGAATCCGAAAACCGACAAATCCCCCGGGCAAACCCTGGGGGATTTTTTTTGCGTGTCGGCCACCCGTGCCCGTTCCCTGGTCCATCCGGAAAGAGGCGGCTGTTTCGTCTGTCGAGGGGAGTACGGAAGGGCGTGCGCCAGGGGCCGCAGCGGGCACGGAATGCACGCGGTTGCCTACGGCAGCGGGGGGACGGCGGCGACCAGCGGAAGCCGCCGTAGAGCCGCACGGCCGTGCGGCTCTATATCGGCCCCCCATGCTGCCGTGGCAACCGCGAAGTGAAGTAAAGCGGAGGACCCGACGGCGGGATGGGGCGGCCCCCACAGGCGGGGCGCCTGAGACATTGTCGCATTTCCCCTACAAGCGGGGCGCCTGTGGGACCTGCGGAAATTGGGGCGACGCCTGTGGGGGGCGGAATGGACCGCCGGGGCGCCATGATTATTGGAATAAAAGGTTGCAGGAGATAAATGGGGGTGAGAAACAAAAAAGGCGATGTTGTTGTACATCGCCTTTGTGGAATTTGTTGAAAATCAGTGGTTTATTCGAGCGTGAAGCGGCTTTCGCCGAGAAGTCCGTTGTCGGAAAAGACCTGCACGATGAAGGTGCCGCGCATCTCCTTGAACTTCTTTTGGTCTTGGGCCGAAATATCCCAGTACATAGTGACGGTCTCTGCTTGGTTGACGTAGTTGACGCTCTTCTTCACGGAGTACTGCAGGCGTTGCTCGCCGTTGACGAAGGAGTAGGCGTCGGACTTGCCCTGACAGAGCACGTGGCCGTCGCCCGGGCAGGAGATGCGGCAGTAGATATTGTAGGTGCCGGCGGGAACGAGCGTGTTCTTGGCCAACGTCAGCGTGGTCTTGATTCGCTCGGCGTCACGCGCCTTTTGCGTCTCCACTTCGGGTTTGCTGTTGCTCTTCTTCCGGACGCAGCAGGCACGTATGTTGTTGGCTGTCAACTTCGCCGCCTCGTTCATCTTGTTGGTCAACTCGGTATTTTGCTGTTCCACCGTGGCTTTGGCCTCCTTGGTCTGCGTCAGTTCGGTGTTGAGCGCCTCGTTCTTCCGCTCCAACTCATGCTGGATGGTGATCAGACTATCCATCTGATGGACATACTCCTTCGAGATCTTCTGCACGCGATCGAGTTTCCGTTTGATCTGATTATAGTCGGCCTGACGAGCCATCAAACCCTCGATTTCGGCAATCTGGGCCATGATCAGACTGTCTTTTTCAGACAGCGAATCGGCCAGCGCGCCGGCTTCCAACTTGATGCGGGCATGTTCGGCCTTCAATGAATCCAGCTGACGGACAAGGTCTTGGTTGTCTTGCGTGCTCTTTTCCTCCAAGGCGACCACCTCTTTGTAGTCGGAACTCTTGCTGAAGTAGAGCGATGCGAAGATCACCGTCGTTACAAAAAACAGACATGCCAAAATGGCCCAAAGGCCGGCATGGTCGTTGACAAAATTTTTTGAATTTTTTTTGTTTTCAAATCCTGTGCTTTCCATATTCCATAGTATATTTGCGCACTTATTTAACTATAAATGCTCATTAAAAATTGTGTAGGATGAAAAAATTTTTTTTGCTCATTGACAGACTCTTATCGGTGTTCTATCCCCGGGTTTGTGTTGCGTGCGGGGATTTGTTGCAGCAAAACGAGCCGCATCTCTGCCTCCATTGTCAGTTGCATCTGCCCGAAACCAACTACCATCTGGAGGCCGTCAGTCCGTTGGAGGTGATTTTCCGGGGGCGCGTGCCCGTGCAGAACACCCTGTCGTTCCTATCCTTTAGGAAAGGGAACAGCGTGCAGCACATTCTTCATCAACTCAAGTACAAGGGAAACAAGGAGATAGGTGCCTATCTCGGGGAGATGTATGGTCGGAAGTTGGCGGCCTCGGGGCGGCTTGCCGATGCTGACATGATCCTTCCTATCCCATTGCATCCCAAGAAGATGCGTCTCCGCGGCTACAACCAGAGCGAATGGATTGCCAAAGGCCTTTCCGCCGGATTGGGCATCCCGTACGACACATCCATCTTGGTGCGCCGGACGTTTACCGAGACGCAGACCAAGAAGGGACGCTTCGCCCGCTGGCAGAATGTCAAGGATGTGTTTGCCGTCGCCCACGCCGACCGTCTCGCGGGACGGCATGTCATCGTATGCGACGATGTCCTCACAACGGGCGCCACCACGGAGGCGGCGATACAGAAGTTGTTGGAAGTGCCCGACGTGCGCGTCAGTGTGGTCACGCTCGCCACGGCGCAGTAACTTACGGCGTGTAGTACTCGCGCGATCTCACCTTCCGCGCCGGCATCTCCTTGTCGGGATTTCGTCCATCGACGCTCTCCAAATACAGCCATTTGCCGTTGTCTTGGATGAATCCGTGATTCACACTGGATTCCGGTACCATGAAGGATGAAATCCCGCCAATGAAGTCGTCCAACGGCGCGATATCGTCGAAGATGATCATGTCCGCATTGTGCGTCTCGTAGGTCACCGTGTGCGTCTTCGGGTCGCGCTTGCCCGTGCCCACGCGGTAGTTGTGGTTCTCATATTTCAATGAAAAAACGGAGTTCTTCGAGTATTCGAAGATGATCCGATAGGCCTTTTCTGGGTATTTCTTGAAGATGTTGGCGCCGAACACCGGCGACATGTCCTGCTTGAAGTAGAGTACCTCGATCACCTTCTGGTTGGTGAACATGTCGTTGCCGTTCCATCCTAAAAGCGTGTAGTAGGTGCGTGTCTTCGTTTTCATGGGTATAATGTTGTAATACACAGCACCATACCATTTGTTCTGGTTGCCGATGGCGGTTTTGGGGTAGTCCATCGTCACGCGGCGGTCGAAGAGCGGGTAAAGCACGTACTTTTTGCGTCCTTCGTTATACACCTGGATGAACCCGAAGTTCTCAACCGTGAAGTCGTCTTTCGGCACGAACCAGGTGAAGATCTTGAACAACTTGTCGGGCGAAGCCAGCACGGAGAAGTTCTTCACGGAGTCCCAACCGTAACGGAAGGAGTTGTTCTCGTTCAGGGTGAACTCCAGCAGGTTGGTGAAGTCCTCGTTCAGAGAGAGCCGTTCCACTTCGGTGGAAGCCGTCATTGACTCCACGCGCAGCCGGTCGAGCGAGTCGGCCCAGTACTCGAAGTCGTAATCCTTCCCCTTCCGCTGTCCGAAGAGCGCGGTCGCCATCCATAGCAGTAACAGGAAGGGAGCGACTTTTTTCATTAGGGAATAATAACGTAATTGAGTTGGAACTTATTGTCGATGAAGAAAATGCGATTTTTATAAATAGTGATGGCGTCGCAGGAGCCGTTGAGAACGGGGCCGCAACTTCCTAATGTGGAGCTTGACATCCGCCGCGTGTCGTAACGTGTGAGGGTCATAGAGTGATCGCTGCCGATGCTGGAAGCATAGTCGATGGCGCTGTTATAGACGGTCACCACGTGTGGGAAGGGCAGTTGCTTGAGGTAGGTGCCGAAAGCATCGAAATAATAGATGCTCTCCTCGGTACACATCGCCAACTGTTTCTCTTGCAAAGAGTAAAAACGCAGGGGATGAAAATCCTCCCAAGAGAGATGGTTGCGCGAAATCTCGTCTAACTGGAAGTTGATGTTGATGAGATCCTGTAACATTTCATCGTAGAGCCAGATAGTGTTGTCGGTGGAATAGGTGGCCAAGGCGATGTTGTGGAAACGGCTGAACAGGTCGAGAGGTTCCATCACGGGTACCAACTTCTCGTCCAAGAACAGAATCAGGGATGCCTCTTTGTAGAAAACCATGATTTTCAGAGGGTTGTCAACATCAATGGAACTGATGTTTCCCTGTTGGAAGTTCGTATAGCGGAAGAGGATCTCGCCGTCGGCGTTGAGTTTGAAGAGGGTGGCGCCGTTGGTGACATAGACGTTGCCGTTGGGATCGGTGGTCACGGTGCGGCCTTGCGCGGGGCATTCCACCGATAGGGCAGGGGAGTCTTGCGCTTTCGCCAGACTGAGGGTTGTGAAGAGGATCAGGAAAATGGCTGCGGGTCGCATTGACACGGCCGTTTATTTACCGAAGATCTGCTTGAGGGCGTTGGCGAGGTCGTCACCGCGGAGGCCGCGGGCCAAGATCCGACCTTCACGGTCGAGCAGGAAGGTGCACGGAATTGAGTTGACGCCGTATAATTTGGCGGCGGCGGACTGCCAGTATTTGAGGTCGCTGACGTGGTTCTCCCAGATCAGCCCGTCCTTGGCGATGGCGCTTTTCCAACTGTTGGCATCCTTGTCGAGCGACACGCTGAAGATTTCAAAGCCCATGTCGTGGTACTTCTTGTAAAGAGCGACCACGTTGGGATTCTCGCGGCGGCAGGGACCGCACCAAGAGGCCCAGAAGTCAATCAGGACAACCTTGCCGCGTAGATCCGACAACTTGCGCAACTTGCCGTTCGGGTCGTTGAAGGCCAGCTCCGGGGCAATGTTGCCAGTCTCCGCCGTGTTGATCTTGTCCCAACGCTCTTTCACCAACTGATGGTTCGGGTACTGCTTGTGCAGTGCTGTGACGATATCGGTTATCAACTTCTTGTCTTGCGCGAAGTTGTCAAGGAACATCAAGGCCGCCAGGTCGTTCTGATGCTCGCGCATCATTTTTTCGGCCTGCTCGCTCACCTTCTCGTTGTAAATGTTGAACTCTTTCTGGTAGCCGGCGACGATCTCTTGGATGGCCGCTTGCCCTTCGCCGAACAGTTTCTGACCACTGCTGGCCACGAAGGTGGAGGATGCCGTCACCTCATTCTTGGCCGACGCTACCCTCGGGCCGAACTCGTTCACAATCGCTGCCATGCGGTTGCAGAAATTGTTCTTCGCCTTGGCATTGTCCAAACGCCCGTCATAGAACATGGCGTCGTAGTCGCCCAACAGCGTCTCGGCCTTTTCCAGATAGTTGTCAAACAGTGTCTCGATGGTGGCTTCATGGTCATCGGCGGTGGCGGTGTAGGAGTCGCGGGACAGGAAGAACTGGTCGTGGCCGTTGATGGTGCCGCCCATGGCCGCACGTGCCGTGGGTGCGACGTTGTTCTTGTGGTTTCGATAGGTGGCGTAGTTGTTTTTCAAAACCTTCAGTTGCGTGACGGCCGCGTTCATGTAAAGGTCGGCGCTCTTCTTATCTAATTTGCCACCGGGAACATAGATGTTGTTTAGACTCAGCAGGGAGTCGTTGGCGGACATCATTTTCGTAATCCCATCAGCCACAGATACATGAGATTGGTGATAGGGCTGCAAGGCGTTGAGGAAGTTGACAAAGAAGTGTTGGTCTGGGTTGTTCTTCACCAATTCGTTCAGACTGTCGAGCACCCGTTGGCGGTTCGTGAACAGATCGGTGAGATCTTTGGTGAAGGCCACCGATGCGGAGCCGGAGACGTGGGGAACCTTCTGCAGGTTGTTGGCATCTAACGTCAACTTGATCTTGTCGCCCGGGTGGAGGCAGATCAGGAAGTTGTCTTTGGCGGAAAAGACCATCATGAACAGGTCGGTGGAATCCACCTGCGGGCGGATCGTGAAGTGCCCGTCGGCGATTTCGGCGTGCGCCAGCGTAGGTGCCGTATTGTTGTACGCCGACTTCAGGTCAACGCTCTTGAATGCGGTGTTGTTCTGCAGGGTCACGTCGATCGTGACGTTCTGTGCAACGGCCCAACATCCCCAAAGGATGATGATGGCAAGGGACAAGAGATTTCTTCTATTCATGATTGGTGGCTAATGAATTCAAAAATCAGTTTAGGAATTTAAAGATCGACTGTTCAAACTGCTCGCGGGCGTAGGTGTCGGAGATGGTGACAGTTTTCTTCTTCGAACTCGGGAACTCGAACATGGCGTTGGTCATGATCTTCTCGATGATGGCTCGCAGGCCACGGGCACCGAGTTTCAGTTCCACCGCCTTCTCCACGATGTAGTCGATGGCGCTTTCGCTGAAGGTCAACTTGATCCCATCCATCTCGAACAATTTGACGTACTGCTTGATCAGTGCGTTCTTGGGCTGGGTGAGGATGTTCTTCAGCGCGATGGCGTCGAGACTGTTGAGGTGGGTGATGACGGGAAAACGACCGCACAGTTCGGGAATCAGGCCGAAGGTCTTGATGTCGGTGGCGGAGACGTACTTGAGGATGTTCTCCTTGTCGATGACGCGGTTCTTGGCGTTGAAGCCGATGACGTTGGTCCTCATTCGTTCGGTGATGATCTTGTCGAGACTGTTGAAGGCGCCGGAGCCGATGAACAGGATGTTCTGTGTATCTACTTGAATGAATTGCTGTTCCGGATGTTTGCGCCCGCCCTGCGGGGGGACGTTCACCATCGAACCTTCCAGCAACTTCAACAGGGACTGTTGCACGCCTTCGCCGGAGACGTCGCGGGTAATGGACGGATTCTCACCGCCTTTGCGTGCGATCTTGTCGATTTCGTCGATGAAGACGATGCCGCGTTCCGCCTTGGCCACGTTGTAGTCGGCGGCCTGCAGCAGGCGCGTCAGGATGCTCTCCACGTCCTCGCCCACGTAACCCGCCTGTGTGAAGACGGTGGCGTCGGCGATGCAGAACGGAACGTCGAGCATCTTCGCTATCGTCTTGGCAATGAGGGTTTTGCCGGTTCCCGTTTCGCCCACCATGATGATGTTCGACTTCTCGATCTCCACGTCGTCGGCCCCTTTGTCCTGCGCATACAGCAGGCGTTTGTAGTGGTTGTAAACGGCCACGGAGATGGCGCGTTTGGCCTCATCCTGTCCGATGACATACTCGTCGAGTTTGGCTTTGATCTCGTCAGGTTTCAGCAATTTGACCTGGAATTTCTCTGAGTTCCGGGCCTCTTGAACATTTCTCTCCTGGAAGACGTCGTAGGCGGCGCGGGCGCATTGGGGACAGATAGCCGCGCCCAAGCCATACGCCAAGGGACGTGTGGGGGAGGCGGGCTGTCCGCAAAAATCGCAAAATTCGCTCTCTTTACTGCGTTTGGCCATACTATTTGCTTCTACCTAACACTTCGTCGATCATGCCGTACTCCTTCGCTTCGGCCGCGACCATCCAATAGTTGCGGTCGCAGTCCTTCCAGACTTGGTCGTAGTCCTTGCCGGAGTGGTGGGCGATGATCTCGTACAACTCCTTCTTGAGTTTCTGGATCTCGCGGGCTTCAATCTCGATGTCGGAGGCCTGTCCTTGCGCACCGCCCAGGGGCTGGTGGATCATGACGCGGGAGTGGGGGAGGGCGAAACGCTTCCCATCGGCGCCGGCGCACAGCAACACTGCCGCCATCGACGCCGCCATGCCCGTGCAGATCGTCGAGACGTCGGGCTTGATGTACTGCATCGTGTCGTAGATGCCCAAGCCGGCGTGTACGTAACCGCCAGGCGAGTTGAGATAGATCTGGATGTCGCGGTCGGGATCCTGCGACTCGAGGAACAGCAGCTGCGCCTCGATGATGTTCGCCACGTCATCGTCGATGGGCACGCCCAGGAAGATGATTCTGTCCTTCATCAGTCTCGAAAAGACGTCCAACTGGGTGATGTTCATCGGGCGCTCTTCGATGATGTACGGGGTGAGGTAGTCGTTGACGACTGAAGCGTAGTGGTCAACGTGCAGACTGGATATGCCGTGCTGCTTGACGGCGTAGTTTCTGAAATCTTTCATGGATTACTCGGCTTTGGGGGTGGTTTTCTTGGCTTTGGGAGCGGCTTTCTTGGCTTTCGGCTTCTCGGTTTCCTCAGGGGCTTCCTCCTTGGCGGCGGCGGCTTTCTTGGGGGCTGCCTTCTTGGCGGTTGCCTTCTTGGCCGGGGCCTTCTTCTCCTTGCCTTCTTCCTTGATGCCATAGAGTTCATCGGCGAACTGCTTGAAAGTCACCTTCTTGGATTTCGTCTTCATCTGTTTCAGCAGGGCTTTGCCGATGGCGTCGTCGAAGAGTTGGTCGTAGATGTTCTTGACCGTCTCCTTGTTCTTCAAGGTGTCGGCGGCGAGGGCCTCGATACGGTCCTTCACATCCTCCGGCTTGAACTGCGCGAAGTAGTTCTTCAAGAAGAAGTCGTGGACGTAGTTCTTGATGTCCTCTTCGGTCACCTTGATGTCGTTCTCCTTGGTGAGTTTGTTCTCGATGAGTTGCCAACGGAAGGAGTTGAGGTATTTCTCGAACTCTTCGTTGAGTTTTTCTTCGGTCATATCTTCCTGAGCATAAAGGATGTAGCGGCGGAGGAAGTCTTCGGGGAGTTCCACTTTGACGTTATCGACGAGGGCGCCGATGGCGTCGTTCATGAACTTGCGCTGGCTCTGCTGGGCATATTCGACGGCGATCTTGTCACCCACCTCCTTGCGCAGCTGCTCCACCGTGGTGACGCTGCCGTCGGGGAAGGCGGTCTTGAAGAACTCCTCGTTGAGTTCGGCGGGCTCGAGGTGGCCGATGTATTTGATGGTCATCTCCTGCACGTTGGGCTGGTCCTTCTCGAGCAGTTCCGGAGTGGTCTTCAGGAATGTAGCCAATTTGTTCTCGTCGTCAAACAGGGTGTTGATGTCGCCGCTGACGACTTCGTCCTTGTTCTTGTTGAGGAACAGTTTCTTGCCGGCCTTGCTCAGGTCGTTGGCGTAGAAGTTGCCGTTGTTGTTCTCGCCGAACTCAACGGTCACGAAGTCGCTGTCGGAGATGGTGTCGGGCGCGCTGTACTTGCCGTGGCGCTTGCGAAGGTCGTCCACCTGCGCGTCAATCTCCTCGTCGTCGGCCACGATCTCGTAGGCAGTGATCTCGGGAAGTTTCTGGTAGTCGATTTCGAACGGCAGTTGGTTGGCGATCTCAAAGGTGAAGACGAACTTCTCGGGATGCTCGAAATCCACCACGGTTTTGTCGTTCACCGGCAGCGGCTCGCCCAACATCTCGATCTTGTTGTCGCGCACGAACTTGTTCAACTCGTCCATCATCATCTGGTTGACCTCCTCGGCGATGAACGACTTCTCGTATGTCTTCTTGATGAGCGGCATGGGGGCGTTGCCGGGACGGAAGCCGGGCACCTGCGCCACCTTGCGCTGTTTTTTCAATGCTTTCTCTACTTTTTCTGCATAGTCTTCCTTGCAAATCTCAACGGTGAGAATCTGAAGTTGCTCACTCTTTTTTTCGGTTTGGATGTTCATTGATGCTTAATGTTTTATGTTTGAATTTTGCGGCTGCAAAGATACGAAACTATTGGCAATGCGCAATGTGCTTCTACAATATTTTTATAGAGAAGAAAAAAGTAGGGATGTAAGGGGCGTTTTACTGCTTTTGGTAGTCTTGCAGAAGCGGTTCGAACTCGGGAAGTTGGCGCACCTCCCCGAACTCCGGCAATGTGCGGATGAGTTTGAACCGTTTAAATCCCTCTTCCAGCGCTTGCCGCAGGTATTCCATGGATTTCGCCGTGTCGCCGAGCAGCGCGTAGAGTCGGGCGGCGGTGAACAATTCGGTGGCGTCATGCATCCGCATCTTCAGCATCTGCTGCTGGATCTTTTCCGCCTCCGAGCGGTTCCCAAGATGGAGATATGCGAATTGTGAAACACGCTGATAGCCGGCAATCTGCATGTAACTGTAGAGCGTCTCGCATTTGATGGCGGTAAGAAATGCCGGGCGCGCTTCCGTTGTGTGTCCGCCCATGTGCGTCAGCGACAAGGCATAGCCCAGATAGGAGCACGCATCCGTGCTGTCCAAGGCGAGCACTGCACTGTAGCACTCCGCGGCCTCTTCGTACCGCATGTTCCAGAACAGGAACTGCGCTTTGTTGTAATACGCTGCCGTATTGTAGGGTTGATGTTGGATCAGGGTGTCGCAGTCGAGAAGGGCGGAGTCCGTGAGGTAGAGTTCGTCGTAGCATGTCGCCCGGATGAGGCGTGCCTTGTCGTCTTGGGGGTAGCGCTGCAGGTGGAGCGTCGAGTGGATCACTGCCTCCTGATAGTGCCCGAGTTCTTTCAAACAACGGGCGATGTCGTCATGTAATAAGATATTGGTATCCAATGACATACATTGCTTGTATTCTTCTAAAGCTTTCTCCAACTGTCCGTTCGACTCGGCTGCCGCGGCGAAGTAGAAGTGCCATTCGGGCTTCTCCGGCGCCTGTGTCATCTTCTTGCGGATGGCCATCTGCAACGCCTCCGCCTTCTTCCCGAATTGCGTTTGTAAATAATTGAAAGCCGTATTGTTGTCGTCCATCTCCAACGCGGTCACGATGTCCTGCGCCCCGCGCTCCAGCTCTCCCTTGTCCATGTATGCGGTTCCGCGCAGCGCAAAGACTTCCGACGACTCCGGAATCCGCGTGATGAGCTGATCCAAAAGTAGGATGGCTTTGTCGTATTCCTCTCTCGCAATGGCATTCTGCGCAATCCCTATTGCCGCAATCGCATCGCCAGGATTCCGCTTGTTCAACTCTTTATATACGTTGTCCGACAGGTCATACTCCTTCAACTGATACAGTGCGTCGGCAATTTCGTATAGTGGACGCAGGTCCTTGCGGTCGAGTTTCTCGGCCATCAGGAAGTTCTGGATGGCCTCTTGGTATCTCCCGTGTATCGCCAACAGTTTGCCCCGCATCACGTAGGCCAAGGAGCGCATCTTCTTGTCCTTCTTGGGGAGGTCTTGTACGGCCTGCGTCAGCAGGGAAAATGCCCGGGTCGCATCCTCATCCGCCACGTTGACCGCCAGCATCATCTGCGCATAACCGTTGTGCTCTTCCTCCTCTAACGCTTGGGCGAAATAGGTGGCTGCCTGCTCGTAATCGTCTGCTTGAATGTAGCTTACACCTCTCTGATAGTAGTAGTTGTCCTTGCCCGTTCCCGATTTTTTTTGTGCAAAAAGGGAAAAGGGGAGGAGAATGGACAGAAAGAGTAGGGTCGATTTTCTCATGCTGTCATTTTTTTAGTAGATAGAACGTGAAATCCCCGCTTCTGTTTTGTGTCGCAAATTTTTTTTTGAAAAAATCCGTTTTATGCTTCGCGCTCGCTCAATTCCAACCAGCGCATTGATTTTTCATCCAATAAATCAGAAACTTCCTGGTATCGTTGGCTCCATGTGACTAACTCCTCGCCATTGCCTGTCCCGGAGTTCATCTTTTCCAACAACTCTTTTTTCTCCTTTTCCAAAGCATCGATTTCCAATCCGAGTTCGTCAAATTCTTTTTTTTCTTTGAATGTAAGTTTGTTGGATGTATCTCTTTTGGATGTCTTCGTCTCTTTCGTTTCCGTCTTCCGTTGCAACTTCTCTGCTTTCTTCTCGATTCGAAGTTCTTTGTCTCGGGCTAATTTATAATCGGTGTAGTTGCCGTAAAAGTCCTTTATTTTTCCGTCTCCGTTGAAGACGAAGATGTGATCCACAATCTTGTTCATGAACCAACGATCGTGCGATACGATGAGCACGCAGCCCGGGAAATGGTAAAGAAGATCTTCGATTTTGTTGAGCGTGTCGATGTCGAAATCGTTGGTCGGCTCGTCTAAAATGAGAAAGTTGGGATTGCGCATCAGGGTGATGAGCAGGTACAGTTTTCGCTTCTCGCCGCCACTCAAGTCCTCGAAGTAGGTGTATTGCTGCTCGTACTTGAAGCCGAAGTGGTTGAGGAACTGCGAGGCGCCGACGTAGTTGCCGGTCTCTGTGCGGATGACCTCCGCCTGCTCCTTCACAATGTCGATGATGCGGCGGTTGCCCTTGATCTGCATCCCCTCCTGCGAGTAGTAGCCAAATTGGATGGTCTGTCCCGCCACGATTTTCCCGCCGTTGGGCTTCAGCAGTCCCATGATCAGCTTCAGGAAGGTGGATTTTCCCGTTCCGTTCGGACCGACGATGCCGCATTTTTCTCCTCTTTTAAAAATATAGGAGAAGTCGTCTATCAGCACATGATCTCCGTAGGAAAAATCCAAATTGTTGATTTCCAGAATTTTATTACCAATACGTTCGGGTTCTACGTGGAATCCTTCGGCCTGCTTCTCCACTTTCCGGCTCACGGCCTCCTTCAGTTGCTCGAACCCCTGGATGCGGGCGCGTGACTTCGATGTGCGGGCCTGGGGCGAAGTGTGAACCCACTCCAACTCTTTGAGGTACAGTTGCTTGAGTTTCTCGTGCTCCGTGTTCTCCATCGTGATGCGCTCCGCCTTCTTCTCCAAATAGTAGTCGTACTTTCCCCGATAATGGTAAAGTTTTCCGTTCTCGATTTCGAAGATGTCGTTGCAGACCTGGTCGAGGAAATGGCGGTCGTGGGTGACCATCAGCAGGGTGACGTTGGCATGGGTGAGATAACTCTCCATCCACTCAATCATCTCGATATCAAGGTGATTTGTCGGCTCGTCGAGAATCAGCAGGTCGGTGTCGGCGATGAGTGTTTTGGCCAATGCCGTCTTTTTCCGTTGCCCGCCCGACAGTTCTCCCACCGACTTGAGGATGTCGTGTATGCCGAATTTTGACAGGATCTCCTTTGCCTTGTTCTCGAAGTCCCAGGCGTTCAGCCGGTCCATCTCGTCGATGGCGCGGTGCATGCGTTCCTCTAATTCGGGGTCGATGGCGACGCCCTCGCCGGCCAACGCCAGGCAGGTCTCGTACTCTCTGACTGCTCGGATCTCCGGCGTGTCGGTGTCGAAAATGGTGTCGAGCACCGAGGTCTCGTCGGCGAAGTCGTCGATCTGCGACAGGTACGAGACGGTGATGTCCTTGCGGATAACCACCTGACCCTCATCGGGTTGCTCTATTCCTGCGATGATATTGAGCAGGGTCGATTTGCCGGTGCCGTTCTTGGCGATCAGCGCGCTCTTCTGCCCCTTCTCCAAACCGAAAGTGATTTCTTGGAAGAGCAGTTTCTCTCCGTAGGTCTTCGACAGTTTCTCGACGGTCAGGTAGTTCATCGCTATGCAATTTTTTAGCGCAGTGGAGGTGGTTTAGTAACCGAGGATTTTCAGCATCGACTTGTAACTCTGCTCTTTGGCAAAAAGTTTGGTGCAGAGTTCCCCGTCCTCATCGCGGTAGATGATGATGTGTTTCGGGGCGGGGGTGAGGCAGTGCTGCACGCCGCCGTAGCCGCCCACCGACTCCTGGTAGGCGCCCGTGTTGAACAGTCCGATGTACTGCGGGTCCTCCTCGGAGTAGTCGTTGGCTTGCGTCGGATGGCACGCCATGATCTTTGGAAGGAACACCGCGTTGAGCGAGGCCTCCGAGTTGTAAAAGTCCTGGCTGTCGCATGTCAGTCCACCCAAGAAGACGCGCTCGTACTCCTTGTCCCAGTTGTTGACGGCCAAGATGATGAACTGCTGGTTGATGGCCCACGTGTCGGGGAGCGTGGTCATGAAGGAACTGTCGATCATGTCCCATAACTCCCTGTCGTTCTGTCGTTTTTGTTGCAGGATGGAAAAGAGGACGGCACTGGCCTCGCCGACGGTGAAGGAGCCGAACTCGGTGAAGATGTCGGGTTCAGGCACGCCTTCGCGGTCGCAGATGCTCTTGATCTGCGCGACAATCTCCTCCGCCATGTACTCGTAGTCGTAGTCGAACGAGAGCGAGGTCTTGATGGGGAAGCCGCCACCGATGTCGAGCGAGTCGAGTTCGGGGCAGATCTTCTTCAGGTCGCAGTACAAGTTGATGCACTTGCTCAACTCGTTCCAGTAGTATGCGGTGTCCTGGATGCCCGTGTTGATGAAGAAATGCAGCATCTTCATCTCGAACTTCGGATTATTCTTCACCTTATGTTCATAGAATGGGAGGATATCGTTGTAGCGGATGCCGAGGCGTGAGGTGTAGAACTCGAAGCGCGGCTCCTCCTCCGCCGCGATGCGGATGCCGATCTTGCACTTGGTGTTCACCGCCTGGTCGAGCATGTCGAACTCGTGGATGTTGTCGAGGATCGGGATGGTGTTGACATACCCCTTCTCCAACATCATCGCGATGTTGTCGATGTACTGCTGCTTCTTGAAACCGTTGCAAAGAATGAAATTCTCCTTGTCGAACATCTTCTGCTCCTCCAACACCTCGATGAGGTTGAGGTCGAAGGCCGAAGAGGTCTCAATGTGCACGTCGTTTTTCAAGACTTCCGACAGGACGAACTCGAAATGGGAGCTCTTCGTGCAGTAGCAATAGTGGTAATCGCCTTGGTAGTCGGCCTTCGCGATGGCCACGTTGAACCACCGGCGCGCCTTCTGGATATTCTGCGAGATTTTCGGAAGATAGGTGATTTTCAACGGCGTTCCGTACTGTTTGATGATGTCCATCAACGGAACTCCGTTGAAATGCAACTCGTTGTCCTCCACATTGAACTCCTCCTGGGGAAATTCGTAAGTCTGTGAAATCAGATCAATGTACTTGGTTCTCATTTTTTTGGAATAGGGTTGAAATATAACGCGGCAAATTTACATGAAAAAATAAAGTGGTGTATCTCTTTTTGAAAATAATTTTTTTATTTTTATTTTCAAATGTGAAAAATGGAAGAAATCCAAGTGAGACGGATGGGAGGAAAAATCGCAATCCGAGTGAGTCGGATTGTTTGAAAACTTTTGTTTTAACTTAAATAACAGAAAATCTGATGAAATGCCGTTTTATCAACGTTGAAATGTTGAACGATTGACGACGAAATTCTCCGTCCGTCATCACAAATGTATTATTTTTGCGTTCTTAATATATTATTTTGTGATGAAAAGATTATTTTTTACCCTACTGACCTTATGGTTGACCGTGATGGGCGGCTCTTTGAGGGCGCAATACACAACGCAGGATGTCTATGTCTATATTGATACATATAAAGAGTTGGCAATCAATAAGATGTATGAATATAAGATCCCGGCCAGCATCACCATCGCGCAGGGCATTTTCGAAAGTGCCTGCGGCATGAGCCACCTCGCCAAGGACGGCAACAACCATTTCGGAATCAAGTGCCACAAGGATTGGACGGGCGACACCATCCTGATTGACGATGACGAGTTGCAGGAATGTTTCCGCAAATACGAAAAGGTGGAGGACTCCTACACCGACCATTCCGAATTTTTGAGCAAGCGTTCGCGCTATGCAGACCTCTTCAAACTCGATGTGATGGATTATCCTGGATGGGCTCGTGGACTGAAGGCCGCCGGCTACGCCACCAACCCGCAATACGCCGATCGTCTCATCAGTCTGATCGAGCGCTTCCACCTCGCCGACCTCGATACCATATACCAGCAGCGTTTGCAGAACGGCTACTTCGACCGTTATCCCAACCTGTCCGTTGATGATTTGGCGGACATCTCCTTTGTTGCCAAGTACGGACAGCCCGGCACGCCCACGCCGCCTGCGGTCGCGCCGACCCCACAGCCCAAACCGCAGCCCACGGTCCGTGAAGAGCCGCGAAGCGACGGCGCCATCACGGTAACGCCTGCTCGCCCGCAGCGTCATAAACCTCTGCGTCCGGGTAAGAAGACCCAGGCCAACCCCAACCATCGCCCCGCTTCCGGCAACAATCCTCCTGCGTCTCAGGCGACAAAGCCGCAGCATCAGCATCAGCAGAAGCCGCAGCCGCAAGCACAACCGCAAGCACAACCGCAACCGCAGCCGCAAACACAGCCGCAGAAACCGCAACCGCAGGACCAGCCGGCCACCGAGGTACAGAGCGCCACGGAACTGCCCACCCAACTCACGGTCTTCTCCGCCCGTGATGGCGAATACCCTGTCGTGCCCGACTATCCCTTCACGGAACGCACTGTCTATAAGAATAATAACGTACTTTTTGTCATTGCCAAAGGCGGTGACACCTACAGCAAGATCGCTGCCGACGTGCAGATCAAGGTCAAGAAACTGCGCAAGTTCAACGACGAAAAGGGCGCCGGCAAACTCAAGGTTGGCCAGGTGGTCTATATCGAGCGCAAGCGCAATGTGGGTATCGGTCATGACTACAAGGTGCAGAATACCGAGAGTATGCTCTACATCGCACAAAAGAATGCTATGAAAATCAAGAAGTTGTGTGATTTGAATGGTCTGCCGGAAAATGCGCAACTCAAAAAAGGGCGCGTGCTCAAACTCAGATAACTTATGCCTCAGTCCATCTATATTTTCAATCCGAAAACCCTCTCTTTCGAGAAGAAGAAATTCTCTTGGAAGGATATTGTGAAGCGTGTGCTTTGGTTCTTGGCCACCGCACTCGCTTTCTCCGTGGTCATCGTGTGGATGTCATTCTATCTGATTGATTCTCCTAAGGAGTTGATGCTTAGACAGGAAAATGAGCAACTGAAGCGCAATCTGCAACAACTCAATGCCAAATACGACCAGTTGGCCACCGTCGCCATCGACATGCAGGAGCGCGACGACAAGATCTATCGCGCCATCTTTGAGTCGAATCCGTTGCCCCTTAGTGAGCGTTATCCATTCCTCAGCCGAAATTCCCACCATGAGGGGGTGAACTCGCCCGATGCCATCACCCTGCTTGAAGAGATCCAGCACAAGGCGGACCGGCTTACCGTGAGTTTGGCCGCGCAATCTCGCTCCTTCGACACCATCACCACCCTCATCGGCAAGAAAAAGGAGATGCTCCAGTCCATTCCCGCCATCCGGCCGATGCCCAACTGTTACGAGATCTCCTCTGGTTTCGGCTATCGTTACCACCCGATTGTCAAGATTTTACGTCCACACACCGGCATCGACATCTCCGCTGCAAAGGGCACGCCTGTCTATGCCACCGCCGACGGTGTGGTGAGCCGCGAGACGCCCGGCGGCGGCTACGGCAACGTCATCGTCATCAACCACGGGTATTCCTACAAAACCCTCTACGCCCACCTCTCCAAGAAGGCCGTCAAACCAGGGCAGAAGGTCACTCGCGGGCAGGTCATCGGCTACGTCGGCAACACCGGCCTCGCCACCGGCCCTCATCTCCACTACGAAGTCTTCAAGGACGGCGTGCGCGTCAATCCCGTCCACTACTTCTTCCAAGACATCACGCCCGAAGAGTACGACGCCATCCTCAAAAGTTCCCAGCGCGTCAACCAAGCCCTCTCCTGATGCCTGCCGCCGGCATTTTCAACACGGATACAATAAATCGTCATTTTTCCCATTATTCCCATGTGAAAAAATGTCGATGTACGCCTTGTGGGCTGTTTTTCTTTTTTATAATATTTAATTTTTTGATTATAAATCAGATATGGGGACAACATGTCTCCTCCATGCGCTTCGGCCACCGACTGCTCGACTCCACCGCCGTCACCTTCGACTCGCTCTCCGTGCTGCCCGGATCGCTTTCTATCAGCGGACTTGACAGCAGCGACTACACCTTCGATTTCGCCACATCCACCCTCTATCTGCGTAATCCGGCGCGATTAGGACAGACCGTTTCCTATACCTATCGTGTTCTGCCATACAACATTACAAAACCTGTCGCCCACAAGTCACCGGAATTGGTGCTGCCCCGTTTCGTTGATGACCCCACCTCGCACGACCTCTCCCTCATCACAACTACACCGCCTCCCAACTCGATTTTCGATTCCGACCTGCAGGGCAACGGCTCCATTTCCCGCAGCATCGCCGTCGGCAACCGACAGGATTTCGTCCTCGATGCCCACCTCAACCTGCAACTTTCCGGCACACTCGCACCCGACCTTGAAATCCTCGCCAACATCACCGACGAGAACATCCCGATTCAACCCGAAGGCAATACCCGCTATCTCCGCGACTTCAACAAGGTTTTCATCCATCTGAAATACAAGGATTTGCTGCAAGTCAGTGCTGGTGACGTGGAACTGGGGGCACCCGATAGCACCTTCCTCTTTCGCCTCCGCCGCCAGTTCACCGGACTCAAGGCGCAGGCCGTCACCCACGCCGGCGACCACTCCACTTTCTCCAACATGGTCGGCGGCGGCATCACCAAGGGCAAGTTCGTCCGCAACGCCATCACCCCTATCCACGGCGTGCAAGGTCCCTACCAACTCACTGGAGAACAGGGAGAAACGAACATCGTCGTTCTCTCCGGCTCCGAGCGCGTCTTCCTCGACGGCGTGCTCCTCACCCGCGGCCAGGACAACGACTACGTCATCGACTACAACACCGGCGAACTCACCTTCACCACCAAGCATCTCATCACTGAACACAACCGCATCATCCTCACTTTCGAATATAGCGACCAATATTATACCCGCTACAACCTCTTTACTTACAACTCCTTTACGCACGAGAAAAGCAACCGAATCGTTTTGGATGTCAATCTTTTCCATGAACAGGATTTGAAGGGGCAGTCGATTCGGCCGGAGTTGACCGACGACCAGATGCTCTTTTTGGCGGGGATCGGTGATCAGTCGGCGTTGGCCAACTACAGCGGGGCCGCGCCCGTCGCCGACCATCTTGCGGGCGAGGTGCTTTACCTCCGTGTCGATACGCTTGTGGAGGGATACCACTATGCGCCGGTTTACGTGTATGCTGGCAACGCCCGCGACTCGCTCTATCGCGTCTCCTTCAGTTACGTCGGCGCCGGACGCGGCAACTACGTCCTGTCGCAGAGCACCGTCAACGGCAAGGTCTATCGCTGGGTGGCGCCCGTCGGCGGCGTGCCGCAAGGCGACTACGAACCCGTCGTGCCACTCAATGCACCGAAGATGAACGACTTGCTGTCGGTGGGCGCCACCTTCCATGTCAGCGGCAAACTGAAAGTGCGCACCGAATGGGTCTTCTCCTACGCCGACGCCAACCTCTTCTCCAAGAAGGACGACCGCGACAACGCCGGCTTGGCCAACAAGACCGTCGTGGAGTACAAAACCCGCGTGCGGGGGCGCCATCCCGACTCGCTCTGGCACTACGCCGTCCGCCTCGACTACGAGTTCGTACACAAAAACTACATGCCCCTCAGCAGTTTCCGCGAGGTGGAGTTCTTTCGCGATTTCAACTTGGCAAGTGATTATACCACAGAAAGTTCCGAGCAGATATTGAGGTTTTCAACGGGCTTTTTGCACCCTACGTGCGGCGCCACAAACTACACGTTCGACTGGCTCGCCCGTTTCGGCACCCTTCATGCGCTGCGGCACAAGATCACTTCCGTCCACCGTTTCCGTGGATGGAGTTGGAATGCCGCCACCTCGTTTTTGAGCAGTGATGACACCATCCAGCGCACCCGTTTCCTAAAAAGCAACAACTTGATACGCCGGGATTTCACGCATGTCTATCTGGCATTGCGCGACGACTTGGAGTACAACGTTTTTCGGACCGCTTCGATGGGGCAGCTGCGTGCCAACAGTTACGCTTTCAACGAGGCCGCTCTCACTTTCGGCAGTAGCGATACCGCTCGTGTCGCCTATTCGTTGCAGTACCTCAACCGCCTCGACTACCTCCCGCTCGACGAAAGTCAACTTACGCTTCACACCCTTGCCCACGAGGCAAAGGTCTCGCTCGAGTGTTTGCAGTGGAAATATAACCGTTTGAAAATCAGTGCAGTGTATCGCAACGACAACGTGCGCGATTCCAGCCAGCGGTTTCATGCGGATCACAACTTCGTGGGGAGTCTCGACTATTACGGCAGTTTCTGGAAGGGCGCGGTGACTTTGAATCTCTACTATGAAGCCGGCAGCGGGCTGGAGCAGAAACGGGAATACACCTTTCTGAAGGTGGCGGCGGGGCAGGGGACACACGTCTGGAACGACTATAACGGCAACGGCATCGAGGAGTTGGAGGAGTTCGAAAGGGCGGTCTTCCAGAACGAGGCCGACTATGTCAAGGTGTGGCTACCCACCAACGAGTATGTGAACACCCGCAACTGCGGGACAACCCAGTCGCTGCAGTTGCGTCCGGCCAACGTATGGCGTAATTCGCACGGTTTCAGGAAATTCCTTTCGATGTTCGCCAATACGACGATGTTGCGTACCTATCAGAAAAACACGTTGCGGCGGGATGTGCGTGCCTTCAATCCCTTCCAGTTCAACCTCAATGATACGGTGCTGGTCAGTCAAACCGCCAACTTCAAGAATTCAGTCTCTTTATTGCTTCCAAAGTCCTATTTGTCAATAGATTACACCTATTCATACGGACAATCGAAAAATTTGCTGTACTATGGCATCGAATCGGCGAAGAGTGCGTCGCACTTGGTCTCCTTGCGCAGTGTTCCTCACAAATTGTTGATTCTCAAGACTATCTATACACGTGCGATGGGAACTAACACGACCGACTGTTTCGATACACGTAATCATCAGATCTTGAGCCATAAACTTGAGCAGGCGTTGACCTTCAATATTGAGAATGTGGCATCAGTAACGGCTTCTTGTATAATGACTTACAAAAGAAATCTGATGGCGTTGGAGAAGTCGAATCTCTATCTAGTGTCGCTTTCCGGCGACTACCGCATGAAGGAGCGCGGAGCGTTGAGCGCTTCGGTCCAGTATGCCCGCATTTTGTACAACCAAACAGGGGAGAGCGCCATCGCCTACGAAATGCTCGAAGGGCTTACGGCGGGCAACAACTTCCTTTGGAATGTCACCTTCCAGACCAAGTTGTTCGAGTACTTGCAGTTGAATTTGCAGTACGAGGGGCGTGTCACCAATGATAACAGATTGATTCACACTGGTTTTCTACAGTTGAAAGCGCTTTTTTAAAAGGCGTTCAAGTGGGTTGGACAATCCCACAAATCGTATCAACATTTCCGTGTTCATTTCTGGCGTTTTTTGTGCTGGAAATGGGCGAGAATTTTTTTTTGAAAAGTTGTCAACAAGTGTAGAACAAAAAAATATTTTTTGTATTTTTGGCTCGCAAAAATTTTAGGGTAAGTTTTTTTCCTGTAACATTTTTGTCTGAGGAAAGTAAAAGAATGAATACAAGTACAAAGACGAGGTGAACTCGAAAACTAACTTGCTGATTAAAAATGTTTTGCACTTATGATGTAATGGGAAACAGAAAAAACTGACTATGAAGAAACGGTACATTTTATCGGCTTTTTTGTGTGTGTTCACCACATTCGCATTTGCACAACAGGATGCACAATTTGCACTTTTTCAGTGGGCGACGCCCTACTATAATGCGGGTGCCATCGGCGAGCAGAGCAACACCTTGTGCTTCACGGGCATCTTCCGTCAGCAATACGCCGGGTGGAATGATACCTACAAGGAGGGAGAGACGACGAGCAAGTATAACACCTCCCCGCAGCAGATATACTTCAGCATGGAATCTTATCTGCGCAAGTTGCATGGCGGCTTGGGTGTCACTTTCATCAAGGATAAAATTGGTTTCTTCAACAATGTAGGCGTCAAGCTGGGCTACTCATTCAAGTTGAAAATCCCCACGGGCAGTCTTGGTATCGGCGTGCAGGTTCAGATGTTGAGCCAGAAACTCGACAAGTCGCATTTCAATCCCACCCAGGACGGCGACCCGCTGTTGGAGGCCATGGGCAACAACGAGTCGTGGCTGGACTTGGACTTCAGCGCCGGTTTGTACTATAAGGCCGACCGTTGGAATGCCGGTGTCGGCGTGACCCAGGTCGCAGAGAAGATTCGTCTTTCGGGCGACAAGCAGTCCTACAAGATGAGCCGCAACCTCTATTTCCATGGCGGTTACGACTGGATTCTGCCGTGGGATCCCAGTTGGGAGATTCTGCCGCAGGCATTGATCAAGACCGATCTCGCCACCGCGCAGTTCGACCTGATGGTGTTGGCCCGCTACAACGGCATTTTGTGGGGCGGTCTTTCCTATCGTATCCAGGACGCCGTGTCGGTGCTTTTCGGCGCCCGCCCCTTCTTCAACTCCTCCAACAACTACCTCAAGGGCTTGGAGATGGGACTCGCTTATAGCTTCACAACCAGCAAGTTGGGTTATAAGCCCGACCGCAGTTACGGTGACATCGAGATCATGCTCCGCTACTGCTTCGACATCTATAAGGAGGAAGTCTTCTCCGGCTACGGTTCCACCCGTAACATATATAAGAATGTTTATTAAACAATAATTTGTTTGTAACTCCGTTGAATATATTATCAAATCAAAAAGATATGAAAAAGACAGCATTATTATTCGCAGCAATCGTCGTCTTGTTCACCGCGTGCAAGAATGACGGTGACGGCCAATTAGTGGGCGTGAAGGATCGTCCCGACTTTTTGGATTTAATGCCGTATGGAATGGTGTACGTTCCCGCAGGTCACTACCTGATGGGCGCTGGCGACCAGGATGTCCCCTTCGCCTTCACGCACCAGTCCAAGAACGTCACTATCTCTGCGTTTTACATGGATGAGACCGAAATCACCAACAACGAATATCGTCAGTTCGTGTATTGGGTCCGCGACTCCATCGCCCACTGTCTCCTCGGTGAAGCCGAAATCGAAGAGGAAGAGAGACACGGCGGTCACTTCGTGAAGTACGAGTCCGGCGAGAACGAGGGCGAGTTGGTGGAGCCCCGTCTCATCAACTGGAAAGAGGAGATCGACTGGAATTCCGAGAACGAAGAGGTTCAGGCAGCCCTGGCCCCGATGTTCTTGGTGGCCAACTCCCGCTTCTACCACTACACCCCCAGAATGCTGAACATCAGTAAACTCAATTATGAATATTGGTGGTGCGACTACCGCAACCAGATTGATCCCACCCTGCCCGACGATCCCAACAATCCGCCGTACGGTGCTTCTTATAAGGAGATGGACAAGGAGGGCAACGATGTGGGTGGTCTCTTCGCCAGCCGTCCGAGCAGTTACAACAAGGGCCGTGAGCGCTTCATGAAGAGCGAACTGGTAAACATCTACCCCGACACCTTGTGCTGGGTCCATGACTTCACCTATTCTTATAACGAGCCGATGACGCTCAACTACTTCTTCCACCCGCAGTTCGACCACTATCCGGTTGTGGGCATTTCCTGGAGACAGGCCAAGGCCTTCTGCTATTGGAGAACCCATCTGAGAAACTGCTGGTTGTCCGGTCATGAATACGCCCGCGAGCAGGAGTTCCGCTTGCCCAATGAGGCCGAGTGGGAGTGGGCTGCCCGTGGTGACTTCGACATGGAGATGTACCCGTGGGGCGGTCCCTACACGCAGAACCAGAACGGTTGCTACCTGCTCAACTTCAAGCCCCAACGCGGCAACTACATCGCCGACGGCAACATTTACCCCGGCATCGTGGCCCACTATCACCCGAATGACTTCGGCTTGTACGACATGAGCGGCAACGTGGCCGAGTGGTGCGAGGACGCCTTCGACAAGTCGGCCGTCAACTTCACCCACGACCTCAACCCGCAATACACCTACTATGCGAAGAAGGGCGACACCCCCGAGAAGAAACGCAAGGTCATCCGTGGCGGCTCCTGGAAGGATGTCAGTTATTACAATACCGTGTATGCCAAGAGTTTCGAGTACCAAGACACCTGCTGCTCTTACGTCGGCTTCCGCTGCGTGCAGAGTTACATGGGCCGTCAGAGAGGCGACAACCTCAACTCGGCATCCCACGTGTACTAGTATATATAATATATTGTATAAGAAAACACAACCAACCAAATCATTAACCAATTAAATTATTATTACTATGGGTTTAGACAAATTAGTAAGAAGCAAGGGCTATAAGAACTTTATGGCCAAGTTGTATGGATGGGGTGCATCCGTTGTTATCTTGGGTGCTCTGTTCAAAATCATGCACTTCCCGGGCGCTGGCGTCATGCTGATGGTCGGTATGGGAACTGAGGCATTGATCTTCTTCATGTCGGCATTCGAACCGCTGCATGTCGATTACAACTGGGCTTTGGTATATCCCGAACTGGCCGCCGGCGATGAGATCGAGACGACGACTTCCAAGACCAAGAAGAGTCTCCCGAGCGGCACTCCGACCCAGCAACTCGACAAGATGCTGACGGAAGCCAAGGTCGGTCCCGAACTCATTGAAAGTCTGGCTACCGGCATGCGCAACCTCGCCGACAACGCCAAGAAGCTCTCCGGCACTGCCGACGCCGCCGCCGTCACCGACGCATACGCCGCCAACATGACCAAGGCTGCCGAATCTGTCCGCAACCTCACCCTCCAATACGACAAGACCACTGCTGCCCTGCAGAAGGATTCCAACGTTTCTGGCGAATACCTCAGCAACGTGCAGAAGGCCTCCAACGCCGTGGCCGGCCTCGCTTCCATCTATGAGGCGACCAGCAAGACCATCCAGGGCGATACCGGTGCCTATAACGACCAACTCAAGAAGTTGAACCAGAACCTCGGTTCCCTCAACTCCATGTATGAACTCCAGATGAAGAACTCGAAGGATATGCTTGAGAACTACAAGCTGGTGGAACAGAACATCAACACCTATGCCCAGAACTTGAACGAGTCCCTTGCCAACACCAAGACCTACAAGGAAGAGATCGACAAGCTCACCAAGAACGTCGCCCGCCTGAGCAGCGTTTATGGCAACATGGTCGCAGCCATGAGCATCCAAAAATAAAAGTATTGCAGTTATTCACGGAGTACTAACTTAATAATTGTAATAAAATGGGTGCAAAAAACTGTCCAGAAACACCACGTCAACAGATGATTGGCATGATGTACTTGGTGTTGACGGCAATGCTCGCATTGAACGTCGCCAAGGACATCCTCGACGCTTTCAACGTCGTTGACGATACGTTGATACAATCGAACAAGAACCTGAAAACGGCCCTTGACGACCGTTACGAGAACTTGCTCAGCGTGAGCGGTGATGAACTTACCAAATCCATTGAGGAAGCACAAGGCAAGGCCAAAGAGTTGCGTGCCATGTCCGATTCCATGGTGTTCTATATCGAGAACCTCCGTTGGGAACTGACCAAGGATGTGGATGGAGAGACCGATGCCGTGAAAGAGGCCGAGGCAGCTGCCAAGAAAGAGGGCAAGAATGTGGTTCCCTGCGTTCCAGTCAACCAGATTGAAGGCAAGGACAACTTCGACAAGCCTACCCACTTCATGTTGGGAACCAACGAGGGCCACGATCCGAACTGTCCAGCCATGCAGTTGAAGACCAAACTCAACAAGTACAGAGAAGGGTTGAAGAAGTATTATACCAACGACCAAGGCAAGGTGGATCCCAGCGTTGACGCTCAGCTCGCCAGTTTGAATACCAACGACCATAAGGATCCCAAGACGAATGAGGATATCCGTTGGGAGATCTACAACTTCGACCACCTGATCACTGGAGGTACCGTCATTCTGCTCAGCAAGATGGTGAGCGAGGTGAAGTCGGCAGAGGCCGTGGTGTTGAACTACATCATTGCCCGCGCAGGTTCCGCCAACCTCTCCTTCGCGGAGTATGCCGGTCACTCCATCGCTGAATCGAAGGTCCTCTTCGCTGGCGACAGTTACAAATCGACCGTCATCGTGGCCGCTTTCGACCCCGCGATGAACCTCGACGTCTATTACAAACTGGGTGTTGACTCCCTGAGCGAAGCCGAAGAGGCCTCCGCCACCCACGAAGCGGGTCCCGCCACCGGTGTGCCGGTCGAGATTCCTGGCGGCGGCGTTGGCTCTCACAAGATCGCCGGCTATGTGAAGGTTGTGAACCCCAATACCGGTAAGGCCGAGTGCTACCACTTTAAAGACGAATATGTCGTTGTCCCGAAGGGTGGCGCTACCATTTCCGCTGATAAGATGAACGTGCTTTATGCCGGTTTGAAGAACCCCGTCACCGCTGCCGGTGGTAGCGATGCCAGCAAGCTGAGCATCTCCTTCCCGGGTTGCCAGGTGCTGGGTAGCGGTCCGAGCCGCGACGTCATCCCGCCCACCAGCATGATCGGTAGAACTGTGACGGCCGTGGTCACCACCTCCGAGTCGAGAGTTGAGAAGGCCTACCGCGTCAAGAAGGTTCCGGATCCGTATGCACAGATCGGTGCCAACATCTACGGTGGCAAGAAGACCAAAACCGAATTGGCCGCCAACCCGATGCTGATCGCCAAGATGAGCGACGACTTCGCCTTCGACCTCAAGTGGACCGTCAACTCTTACACTGTCGATGTCATTGAAAAGGGTATTATCACGACCATCCGTTGCAGTGGGTCCCGTTTCTCTGGCGAGCTGTTGAACAAGATCAACAGCGCCTCCACGGGTACCGTGTTCATGTTCACCAACATCAGCATCAGCAACTCCGAGTTGGGTACTCGAACCCTTCCGCGCGACATCACCGTCCGTATCAAATAACATTTTAATACTATAGTTATGAAAAAAATTGTTTTGTCAGCTTTGGCCCTTTTCCTCGCAACCGCCGCAATGGCGCAGGTGGAGGAACCGCAAGAGGGTAGCACCATGAACCAGCCGGTGCGTAAACCTCTGGAACTGGCATGGGAACAGACTGAGGTGGGCGAGTTCTCAGAGAATGTGCCTTACGTCTATCAGCGCAATGCTGATGTGATGTACTATCACACCATCTGGAGAACCATCGACCTCCGCGAGAAGATGAACCATCCGCTCTACTTCCCGCAAGAGACCCGCGGAACCTGGCGTAGTCTCGCCCAGGTCATCATGGATGCCATCGATATCGATCATCCGGAAAAGACCGAGGCCGACGGCGTGCTGCCCGTCTATACCGACGAGTTTTGCACCAACTACACCAGCCGTGAAGGTGTCCGAGCTTCCTTGGCGGAAGTCCACACGATCGACTCCTTGGACGAAGAGACCTTCGAGGTCGTCGGACAAAAGCAGATCGTGGAGAAGTACCAAGCCCGACAGATCCTGATGTATCGTGTGAAGGAGATCTGGTTCTTCGACAAGAAACGCTCCGTGTTGGAGGTCCGTATCCTCGAAATCGAGCCGATGCTCCAGGTGGAACGCGAAGTCGGCAATGCCGGTCCGCCAATGCCTGGTCAGGAAGAAGAAGAGGAAGTGCAGACGGTCAAGGCCTGGAAGCGCCTCGGATACATCATGTACGACGAGCTGAGACCCTACTTGGTCAAGCAGGAGATGTACAACCCGAAGAACAATGCCCAGCGCCTCTCCTTGGACGATGTGCTGACTTGGAAACGTGAGTTCTCGAGCTTCATCTATCAGGAACAGAACGTTTACAACAACCGTCAGATCGACGAGTACATCGCCAACGCGCGCGACCAGCGCATTGAGTCGGAGCGCATCACGGAGAAGATCCGTTCCTTCGAGCACGACCTTTGGGAATTTTAATTCAGAAACACAATTTTTTTCATAGCGAGCGGCGGCCTTTGCGGGTCGCCGCTCTTTTTTTCAGTAAAAACATAGATGGAAACACCTTCACATACCAATTATTTCGTATCTTTGCACTGCTTAAAATAATTGGCAAGATAAATCATAAATCATTGATACAATGGCAAGTAGAAGAAAAGAACTCTTTCCGAACGTTACCGATGAGCAATGGAACGATTGGAAATGGCAAGTGCAACACAGAATTGAGAACCTCGAACAGCTGAAGCAGTACATTGAACTGACCCCCGAGGAGGCAGAGGGCGTGAGCAAGACCCTCCAGACCCTCCGTATGGCTATCACCCCTTACTACCTCAGCCTGATTGACCCGAACGACCCGTACTGCCCGATCCGCCGTCAGGCCATCCCGACAGCCGCTGAGGTGCACCAGTCGCCCGCCGACCTGCTGGATCCGCTCCACGAGGATGAGGACTCCCCGGTGCCGGGCCTCACCCACCGTTATCCTGACCGTGTGCTGCTGCTCATCACCGACCAGTGCTCGATGTACTGCCGTCACTGCACGCGCCGCCGTTTCGCCGGCCAGCACGACTGCCAGATGCCGCAAGAGCGCATCCAGAAAGCCATCGACTACA
>JAEEGG010005689.1_pt1 | contig 29430 bp, 28 predicted proteins | sample 9134161 | NCBI WGS metagenome assembly JAEEGG01 (sample SAMN16246543, study PRJNA631951) | gut metagenome | biome: gut microbiome; feature: rumen; material: CR-attached | host: Bos | place: Iran: Karaj | collected 2018-10
TGTGTATTGCATATATTTGATTATTGTTACCTATTGTAGTTTTCACAAAGACGCTCTGCTGTTTTCTTCATCGTTTCCCTCAGTGATTCAGGACCCAGCACCTCGACTTCGCTCCCGTAGTAGAGGATATCGTGGATGAAGTCGTAGTTCGGGATGAGGTAATACGAGAACACCGCGTAGTCGGCGGCCGTCTCAGTCTCCTGCTGGCTAGAGTGCAGCGGGAGAGTCCTCAGGTAGTCCGCCTGGCGGGCGGCCACCTTCAGCCGGATGACCGCGGGCTTCCCGTCATCGTATTTCAGCACCCCGTAGCGGGTCCGGAAGAACTCTTCGGCATCGAAGCCTTTCGGCACGGTGAACGGACGGTCGCTCACCCTCACGGAGTTCATCCGGTCCAGGGCGAAGTTGTGAGGCTCCCTGTCAATGCCGCTCTTGCATGCGAAAAGGGACCACCGGCGCTTGTATTCCTTCAGACAGTAGGGCTCAAGGAGGAAGTCCCTCGGGGCCTCCATACCGAACCCGCGGTAGTTCACCTCGAGCATCCGCCCGTCCTTGACCGCGCGGATGATTTCCGTGAGGAACCGGTGGGAGGACGGCACGCTCTCGAAGAGAATGCGCGTACGCAGGCCCGCGCTCTCGTTTATAAGGTTATTGATGCTGAGCGCCTCCATCAGCCACTCGCGCACGCCGCCCCCGGACAGCGCATCGGCGTTGTCGATGCGGTAGGTGTTGTCCCTCCGGTCGCAGACTATGTCTATGCCGAAGATGTCCGCAATGGATGCTATATGGTTCGCGAACGTGCGCGTCGCAAGGTCCTTGCCTTCGTCATTAATCGAACTGCGCAGCCACAGGGCCTTGATTTCAGCCAGTGTAAGGCGGCCTCTGCTCTGGAGAGTCTCCAGCAACCAGATGTATGTTTTAAAATAATGTTTAGACATAACGATTGCAAATATAACCAGATCTTCGGCAAAAAAGTGGCAGAAGTAAAAATTTTTGCATCTGCCGGATTCCTGCGGAGTCCCCGACTACCTTTGCGGTCAAAAAAGAATTGGTCATGGAAATCAAACAACTGGAGCCGAAAGAGAAAGTGGTCACCTTCTTTGGCGAGATAAAGGGCGCGACCGTGGAATCGGCCGTCAAAGAGATCGTGAAGATAAACCTCGCGGACCGGGCCTACGCGCAGCAGTGCGCGCAGTGGGCCGCCGACAACAAACTCCCGCCCATGCCCGTGACGCTCTCCCCCATCGAGTTCTACCTCTCCACCAACGGGGGCAGCTGCTACGATGGCCTTGCCCTCCACGATGTCATCGAGGCTTCAAGCACTCCTGTCGAGGTGGTCTGCACCGGGAAGATAATGTCCATGGGAATCATCGTAGCCCTGGGCGCGAAGGTCCGCAAGGGCTACCGCAACACCACCTTCATGATTCACCAGGTGTCGGGGCTTTCCATCGGGACACTGCGGGACATAGAGGACTCCGTTGCCGAGGCTGGCCGCATCAATGAGATGATCTTCAGTGTGATAAAGTCGAAGACCAAAATCAGCGAGGACCAACTGGAGGATGTCCTTGAGAAGAAGCGGGACTGGTTCATCACGGCCGACGAGGCCCTGGCGTTGGGGATTCTGACCGAGATACTATGAGACCGTTCAGCGGCGGCGGATCCAGGACGAACCCTTATTGGTAGAGTAGTAGAGGTGGCCGTCATTGGAACTGCCGAGCAGTTCGCGCCCTCCATCCTGAATGGCAACCAGCGTCTTCGCGATAGTTCCGGAACTCCTGCAAATCCAAGAGGATCCCTTGTTGGTTGAATAGTACAGGCCCTTGTCCGTGCATGCAATTATCTCATTCCCGTAATCAAGCAGGTCGCGGAACTGCCCACAGTTGCTTCCACTGTAGCGGGTTATCCATGAGGATCCGCGATTGGTTGAATATTCAATCTTGTTGTTGGAAGGGTTGATCCTGATCAACTCGTTTCCGTAGGTTATCATCTGTGGCATATTCGATCTGTTATTTCAAATGTTGGTAATGCAATTTAGCAATTATTTGACAGATTCTTTTGTTTCTGTCAAAATTTTGCCATTTTTGACACTTGAACGAAAAACTGTCAAAAGAATGGAAGCCATTCCCTACAATCAACTGCCGCCTCTACCTCCAGCAACTGTCTTGTATCAGGATGAAGATGTTGTGAATATGCTAACGGTGGCCAGCCGGCGATTGGCTGAGCTGAAGGGTCTTGCGTCGACACTTCCCAACCAGTCCATCTTTGTGAATACCATTGCGCTGCGTGAGGCCAAGGCCAGTAGCGCAATCGAAAACATTTTCACCACGGACGACGAGATCTACCGATCCTTGTCCTATCCGGAAGACGACTTTCTGGAAGGACCAGCCAAAGAGATACTACACTATAGGGAAGCTCTATGGAAGGGATATAATAACATAATGACGGACAAGTCTATGACGCTGGAAACCGTAATAGACGTTTATCGTGAAGTCAAACGCACCCATGACGGAATCCGCCCGTATCAGGCAGAGGTTGTAATCAAAAAAAGAGGATGGGGTTCTCTTGTAGCTGAAACCGTTTACACTCCACCCAGGGGGAAGGGTGTAGTTGAGAAGAAGATGGCTGATCTGCTGGAGTTTTTGAATGACGATACCAATTATCCCATTGACCCTCTGCTAAAGATGGCAATGGCCCACTATCAGTTCGAGGCCATCCACCCTTTCCGGGACGGTAACGGCCGTACTGGAAGAATACTCTGCATCTTGTACCTTATACAAAAGCATCTTTTGGATTTGCCTATCCTGTATTTGAGCGCCTACATCCTCCAGAATAAAGATGAGTATTATCACAGGCTCAATAGTATAACAGGAACCTTGATGTGGAAACCCTGGCTTCTGTATATGCTGGAGGCCGTTTTCCAAACTGCAGAATACACTATAGACAAGATTATGCGCATAAGGTCCTTGATAGAAAAGACCAGTAAAATCATGTCGGACAACAAACTGCCGGTTGCCAGGTTGGATATCCCCAAATTCTTTGAGCAACCCTACATAAGGCCGAAGAATCTTCTTTCGTATAAGATCAAGAGCATTAACACTGCCAAGAAATATCTAACTGAACTTGAATCTCTCGGTATGCTCAGCAAAGAAAAAGTTGGCAAGGAATTCATCTGGTTTAACACCGAGTTGATGAACATCCTTTCAGATTGACAATCCTGCCACTTTTTGGCAGAGTGGCCTCATATCTTTGCAGAAACAAATTATTCCTGAAAGTATTCAGGATGTTTCTGGTATAAGGAGATATGAGCAAGACGATAATCGAACACATGAGCAGCATCTCGGAGAAGATGCGCAACCTCACCGAGGAGCGGCGCGGCCACAGCCGTTGCCTCGAACTGAGCGAGGAGAACTTCGCCAAGGCGGAGGAAGACATCGCGGCACTGCGCGACCGCCTCGGCATGAACACCATGCAGGTGGTCATCATGACCGCCATCATCGGGAAGTCCGCGCGGAACCGTATCGACTGCGAGGACATAGCATCGTACCTCGGGCTCGACTACCTCAAGTTCCTCGCCTACTCCAAGGACCTCGAGGAACTCAAGCGCCGCGGCTACATCCGCCTCCGCAAGGACGGCTGCGTATTCCTCCCCACCGAGGTGCTCAATAGCTTCAAGGCCGACAATCCCGTGGAGCCCGAGAAGACTTCCGGCCTGGACACCGGCAAGATTCTCTCCCGTATGCGCCAGAAGTTCTCCCTCAGTTCGGACGACCTTCTCAGCTACTCGGAGCTCGTGGCGGACCTCAAGCAGCTTGTCGAAGAGAACCCCGACACGAGCGTCGCAAGGTGCTTCCGCGAGCACTGCGACGGGATTCATTGGGATGCGGAGAAGGTCCTTTTCTTCGCCGTCCTCGTCAAGTATTATTGCGACAATGACGACCAGATAGGCTGGTTCGATGTGGAGAACTACTTCGATGAAGACGACCTTGACAGCCTCAAGTATGGAATGAACAGCGATTGCCTCACTCTTCAAGAGAGGGGCGTCATCGAGTTCGCCGGAGAGGACGGTGTAATGACCAAGGACTACTTCCGAATCAAGGATAGCATTAAAGATGAGGCTCTCGCGGATGCCGGAGGCCTGCGCAAGAAGGGCGCGAGGGTCTCCGCCTCGAAGAGAATCGCTGCGGGGTCCATCCTCCACAAGGACCTCTTCTACAATCCCGCCGAGGGCCGCCAGGTGGAGCAGCTCCATGAGCTCATGGGCGAGAAGCGCTACGCCGAGATTCGCGCAGCCCTGCAGAAAAAGGGCCTCCGCACGGGGTTCACATGCCTCTTCTACGGCGCCCCCGGCACCGGCAAGACCGAGACCGTCTACCAGCTCGCACGCGACTGCGGGCGCGACCTATTCGTGGTGGACGTCTCCCAGGTGAAGAGCTGCTGGGTCGGCGAAAGCGAGAAGAACATCAAGGACGTGTTCACGAAGTACCGCGCCAGCCTCTCCGCCGAAGGGCGCACGCCCATCCTTCTCTTCAACGAAGCCGATGCCATCTTCGGCATACGCAAGGAGGGGGCCGGCAGCGCCGTTGACAAGATGGAGAACAGCATCCAGAACATCATCCTCCAGGAGATGGAGGACCTGGACGGTATCCTCATCGCCACCACGAACCTCACGAGCAACCTCGACAAGGCGTTCGAGCGTCGCTTCCTCTACAAGGTCCGCTTCAACAAGCCCTCAGCCGAGGCACGTAGCCACATCTGGACCTCTATGATTCCCGAGCTCTCCGAAGCAGAGGCCGCGAAGCTCGCCCAGGACTTCGACTTCTCTGGCGGGCAGATTGAGAACATCTCCCGCAAGAAGACCGTGAAGGAGCTCATCGACGGGGTGCAGCCCACCTTCGAGCAGATTCTGCAGTTCTGCTCCGAAGAGACTATCGGAGAAAAGGTCGAACGCAGGAGGATAGGGTTCTAGGAGCATATTCATTATATTTGCATTAGTTATTACAATGTACGGCGTATGACAGACTTCGCAGCGATAGACTTCGAGACGGCGAACGAGCAGCCCTGCAGCGTGTGCAGCGTGGGCGTGGTGGTAGTGCGCGGCGGCCAGATCGTAAAATCGTTCTACAGCCTCATCCATCCCGAGCCGGAGTACTACCAGTGGTTCTGCCGGCAGGTTCATGGCTTGGGTCCCGAGGATACGGAGGACGCCCCAGTGTTCCCGTATGTGTGGGAGAAGATCGAGCCCCTGATCGAGGGCCTGCCCCTCGTGGCGCACAACGCCCGCTTCGATGAAGGATGCCTGAAGGCGGCATTCCAGGTATACCAGATGGATTATCCGGACTACATTTTCTTCGACACCTTAACCGCATCAAGGAGGCATTTCGGCAGAAGCATCCCGAATCACCAGCTCCAGACGGTAGCCGCCGCCTGCGGTTACGAACTCACAAATCACCATCACGCACTTGCGGATGCCGAAGCTTGTGCGTATATTGCAATGTCAATCCTATAGTTTATGAAAAGACTCCTCATTGCCCTGACCACATTGCTGCTCCTTGCCTCCTGCGGCGACAGGACGGCTCCCGTGAATTACAAGATATGGTACAACTGGCCGGAGCGGGTCCTGCCGGACTTCTCGACCCTCGGAGAACCTGACATTCAGGGGGTCAAGCGCAATCTCGACCTGATGGACATAGTGGATACCATGAACCACTATGCCGCACTGTTCGAGACCACGCTGAAGGTGCCCGCGACCGAGGAATACACCTTCAACATCACAACCGACGACGGGTCCCGTTTCTATATCGACGGGGAACTCCTGATAGAGAACGACGGCGCGCACCGTCCAATACAGAAGTTCTGCACCAAGACCCTGGAAAAGGGCCGGCACGAGCTCAGGCTCGAGTTCTTCGACTACGACAAGCTGCAGACGCTGGAGTTTCTGTACTCCACCCCCACCATCGCGGAACGCCGGTTCAACGACAACATCGAAAAAGAGCAGGACAGGCTCACCAGTAGGAAGGGTTTTGTGAAGCCCCAGGTGAAGGAGGCGTGGAAGCGCTTCGCGGCCTGGAAGGGAGATGACGAGGTGCTTGTCTTCCCCATCCTCACCGACATCCACTCCAACAACAATTTCCAATATAAGCACATAGGTTATGCTGCCGTCGCCGGCAAGATGTTCGGCGCCGACTTCATGGCCCTCCTGGGCGACATCGGTCTCAACTCCATCCCCACGACCCTCGACAAGGGAGAGGCCAGGAAGATGATTGACAACACCCTGGAGCAGATGCGCAAGTGGAACGGGATGTGGATCTTCACCCCCGGCAACCATGACTGGGACGGCGGCGAGGGCGAGTGGCTGACGGAGGAGTATCTGACCGACACCTTCCAGCGCCCCTGGGAGCCCCGTGCGGGCGGCAATCTCCATCTCACAGGCAAGACCTACGGCTGGTACGACATCCCCGGGAAGGGCTTCCGCATCGTCTTCCTCAACAGCTGCTGCACGCGTACGCTCGGAGGTACCTACTATCTGGTGGATGAAGAGGAGGAGGCATGGCTGAAGGAGACCCTGGACGCCACCCCCGAGGGCATGCACGTGATCGTGCTCGCGCACTTCATGCCCGATCCGATGGGCCGCTGGCAGACTAACATGAACCTCAACTACCTGAAGGAAAACAACGCCCGGGTGATGAAGGTCCTTTCCGACTATGCCGCCAAGGGCATACTCGTGGGCATGTTCACCGGTGACAGCCACGTGAACGACTACGACTGCACCGACGGAGTAAACTACTATATCTCACAGGGTTACGGGTGGAACGGCCCCGAGATGCTGCTCCCCACCAACAAGCACGCCTACTTCGACTACCGCCAGTGCCTCTGCATCGACGTCGTGGCCGTCAAGCCCGCAAAACGTGAGGTACATACCTTCCGCATCGGCGCCGGCGGTGAAGAATATGACTATAGCTTCGGGTACTGATGAGAGTCGTCATTCAAAGGGTATCCTCCGCCTCCGTCACGATTGACGGGGTCGTCCGGTCGCAGATCGGTCAAGGGCTGCTGGTGCTGCTTGGCGTGGGCCACGATGACGATACCGCCGATATCGATTATCTGGTAAAGAAGACCGCCGGGCTTCGCATCTTCGATGATGAGAACGGCGTGATGAACCGCAGCGTGCTGGATATTGATGGCGAAGTTCTGGTGGTAAGCCAGTTCACCCTGATGGCATCCACCAAAAAAGGCAACCGGCCGTCTTACATCGAGGCAGCCGGGCATGAAAAGGCCATCCCCCTGTATGAAGAGTTCTGCCGCAGGATGTCCGCCGCGATCGGCAAACCAGTCGGCACCGGCGAATTCGGCGCCGATATGAAAGTCGCCCTGGTCAACGACGGCCCCGTGACCATCTGCATAGATTCAGCGATGATTTAGTGAGGGTGTCCTCGGTCTCAATAAAACGCGCCGCACAAATTATATATATTTTGTCATTATTTTGCGTTATTGACAAATTTGATATATATTTGTGCAAGAATGACAACGAAAGAAATCATACGGTGCTACGCATGGTCACAACCTGGACTTAGTTTCTCCCGGAAAGGCCTGCTATCCAGGGTGCAGGAAATGGGCCTGTCAGAATCAATTACAGATTCAGCCATCAGCCTTTCCTTAAACCGTATGCTTCAATGTGGGGAATTAGTCAAAAAAGCCTGGGGGCAGTATTCGGTGAAGGAGCGAAGCAAACGCCCATTCTTTCCTATACCCAATGATGATATCAAGAGGATTTACCAGTTGTTGAAGGATGAGTTTCCATACACAAATATGTGTGTGTGGGATCCCCGGATTATCGTTCCGTTTATGCAGCATATTCCTAACATACAGTTACTGATTGCAGAGGTTGAACGTGTTGCTATGGAACCGGCATTTAATCTCCTCCAAGCCAATGTGCCAAATTTAAGAGTTATATTTAATCCTTCCTCGGTGGATTATGCTCATTATGTTTCAGGCTACCCAAGCATTGTTGTCAAGCCATTGATATCTCAAGCCCCAATGTTTCATTGGGGAGGCATTCTTATGCCAAGCCTTGAAAAAATAATGGTCGATATTATTGGTGATGTTGAGTTCACCTTTGCCCAAGGGGCGGAACTCAATACAATCTATGACACTGTTATGTCATCTTACGAGGTGAATAATAAGGCATTGTTCCGATACGCGGACCGTCGTGGCCGACGTGGAGAGGTTGAGCGTTTAATTAAAGCGAGAAGATTATGATCTTGAAAGAAAGCGGGGGGAGTGGCGCTGAGCTTCGCCGGCGTGCTCGTAGGACGAAGCCGCGCCGCGGGGGAGGAGAAATGACACCGGCTGTTGCGTTGGATAGCGCCAATTCCCCGTTTTTTTATGGCATAAAATTTGGATACCAAAATGGTATTCACTATATTTGCAAAAAAGATGTAATTATGACTGTTGTCAGCGTACGTGATTTCAGGGCAAATCAAAGCAAGTATCTTGGACTGGCCGCCGGTGGGGAAAGCGTTATCTTGACTTCCCGCACAGGCAGTTTCAAGATTGTGCCCATAACGGAAGATGATAGCCTTATCAGCAAAAAGGAGTTCTTTGCCCGTATTGATGAGGCTCGCAAGAGTATTGCCGAAGGTAAGGGCACCTCGGTATCGGGGAAAGACGAGTTGGATTCTTTATTGGCAAAGCTCTAGATGTATTCATTGGTATTTGCACCTCAAGCACTTGAGGACTTGTCGAAACTGAAATAGGAAAGCCAGAGCCCCTCTCCGGGGACAGGGTAGGCCAATGGTCCAGGCGTATATCCCAGAAGCATAGATTGGTCTATGAAATGGAGTCCCCTCCCTGCTACTTCTTGTAGCCGTCCTTGGTAATAATGGGCTTGCCGTCTGCGTCGAGCAACGGGGTGAGGCCGCCGCCGTAGCCGCGGCAGACGAAAAGGTAGTTCACGCCTGTCTCTTTGTCAACAATAACGATGGCGTCGGTCATGAAGGAGACGCCTTCCTTTTCTTTGATGTCGAATCTGTCTTTTGCCATAATATTTGGTTTTTGCTAATAATACTTGTCTACGCCCCCATACCCGACTATCAGCTTGTTCCTTCTGGTCCTGTCGATGAAGTTGGTGCGTAGGATCCAGGGTACCGGCCGTGCTGTCTATCCAGCCGAAGCAGAGCGCCTCTTCCACCGCGTCGTTGTAGGACACCCCTTCCTCGCCGGAATCCTTGGTAGGAGAAACGAACCAGACCTCGGGCTCCGACTCGAAATGCCCGGCGAGCCAGTCCCGCCACTGCCGGCGGCACTCGCAGCGGACAATCGGGCGATGTGCAGACTCTGTCATTGCTTGATTCTTTTTTCAAATATAACTCTTTTCCATATATTTGCAGTAAGCTTTTAGAATGATATGAAATTTCGATTCTTCCTTACTTTGCTTCTCTGCCTGGTATGCGGAAGCGCCGGCGCGCAGACCATCAAGGATGCGTCGTACCGCACTGTTGCGCACATCAAGTCCGACGGAACCATCCAGGACGCATCTTACCACACCATAGGGCACATAAGGAACGATGGTTCGATCCAGGATGCATCATACCACACGATCGGCCACCTAAGGTCCGACGGAACTGTGCAGGACAGCGGCTACCGCACCATAGGGCACATTAAATCCGATGGCACCGTGCAGGACAGCGGCTATCGCACCATCGGCCACGTGAAATCCGATGGCACCGTGCAGGACGCCTCATACCACACCATTGGCCATGCGAACGGAATCCCCCTACGCTGGGCGGCCTTATATTTCTTTTTCAGTAAATAGAATTATGCTAAAGATTGGAGACAAGATGCCTTCTTTCGAGGTCCAGGACCAGGATGGCAACATAGTCAAAAGCGAAGACCTTTTGGGCAACGGGAAAAAGACCATTGTTTATTTCTACCCTAAAGACAACACCTCCGGCTGCACGGCCGAGGCTTGTTCGTTCAGGGACAATTATGCCGAACTGACCGCTGCCGGATATAATGTAGTCGGTGTCAGTAAAGACAGTGCAAAATCCCACACAGGATTCCGGGCAAAGTACGAATTACCGTTCAGGCTTCTGGCCGATACCTCCACGAAGATGCTTCAGGATTTCGGCGCCTGGGGAGAAAAGAAAATGTACGGCAAGGCGGTGCTCGGCACCCTTCGCCGCACGTTCATTTTCGACTCCAATGGCATCCTCGAACGCATCATCGAAAAAGTGGACACCAAGAACGCCGCTACCCAGATTCTGGAAGGGTAATCTCTTCTATACGTTTTGCCACCTCGTCGGGATGGTCGACGAGCAGCTGGCCGTGGTTGGATTTGGGGAAGATTTCTATGTGAACATCCGGGAAGATGGCTTTCAGGTGCTTCGCCTGGGGCTTGGCCACAAAGGCTTCCAGAGTGCCGTACCAGAAATGGATGTCGGCTCCGTGGATCTCTTCCAACTTGTTGGTATAGACGGACTTGTATCCGTCCAAAACCGCCTGTCCCCCTCCGAAGGGATACACTTTCCGGCATTCATCCAGAAGTACGTCGAAGTAGTGGGAATGGAACACCCATCTCCAGAAGCCCGTCCAGTGGTAGCAGGTCCACACGTTAGCGCACTGGTAGTAACGCAACGGCCCTTCCAGCCATTTGGGCAGGGGCAGAAGCGGGGCGGCATCCAGGATGGCATGATCTATCGTGACTTCGTTCCGCTCCAGCACGCGGGAGAGGATCTTTCCGCCCAGGGAAAGGCCATACGCGCAGTTCAGATGGCCGGCGTACCGTTCTTTCACATGGGCTATCACCTGTGCCGCCTGGTCGTCAATCGACGTGAAGCGCGTATGCATGCCCAGCGTGAACCCGTCCACCTGAACCGCAATGATGCGGAACCGGTCCTCCAACAGGCTGATCAGCGGCAGGAATATCTCATAGGAGACCCCCAGCCCGGGGATCAGCAGCAGCGTCTTGCCACCTTCCTTTCCGAATACCTTGAAATCCATCTACGGCAAAGATAATTCTTTTATTGCTATCTTTGCAATGATGGCCACGACTCGCATAATCATTTTCGACTTCGACGGCACGCTGGGCGACACCCGGGCGAACATCCTCCTGACCATGAGGATGACCCTGCGCAAGCTGGGGCTTCCCGAGAAGGATGATGATACCATCGGGGCCACAATCGGGATCCCGCTGGGAGAAGGGTTCCTGCAGATGTTCCCGGATCTGACATCGGAGCAGGAAGATCTCTGCACGAGAACGTACCGGGCCATCTTCGAAGAGAACAAGAAGGATCTGGTGCCAGCACTCTTCCCGCATGTGAAGGAGACGCTGGCCGCCCTGAAGGATCGTGGCTACATCCTTACCGTCGCATCCTCCCGCTCATCGGCCTCGCTGAACGGCTTCCTTCGCGACATGGGCATCGCCGACTGCATCAGCTTCGTGCTTGGGGCGGATAATGTGGAGAAGGCGAAACCGCATCCGGAGCCGGTGCTCCGGACGCTTGCCGAGTTTGGGGTAGATGCCTCCGCGGCCGTAGTGGTGGGAGATATGCCCGTGGATATCCAGATGGGCAGGGCCGCCGGTGCGAAAACCGTCGCCGTAACCTACGGGAACGCCTCCCGGGAGGCTCTGGAGGATGCCGGAGCCGACATCATAATAGATGATTTCTCCAAACTCCTGGACGTATCTCACTGACAGAGGCACTCGCAGCCTTCGAGAATGTCCTGAAAGGTGGTCTCGAAATCTCCCGTGTACCACGGGTCGGCCACGTCGCGGTTCTTGCCGGCGTAGGGCATCAGCAGGCGGATCTTCCCATCCGGATCTTCCGGGATTATGCGGCGGATCAGGCGCATGTTGGACTCGTCCATGCATATGATCAGGTCGAAGCGGCCGTAGTCTTCCAGCCGCACCTTCCGCGCCGTCTTCCCATTGTCGAACGGGATTCCGTGCCGGTACAGGCAGCTTTTCGCGGGCGGATAGATGGGGTTCCCCGTCTCTTCCGACGACACCGCCGCAGACTCGATCAGCCACTCCCCCTCCAGCCCCCGCTTCTGAACGAGGTCCTTCAGGATGAACTCCGCCATGGGGCTGCGGCAGATGTTGCCGTGGCACACGAAAAGGATTTTCATACTGCTCGCGTTTAGAATGAGCAAATATAACACTATATTTGCAAACGATGACTATCCGCCCGGCCACATACGACGACATTCCCGCCATCAACGCGATGGCGCAGGTGGTGTTCCGTCAGACCTATCGGAGCATCCTTTCTCCTGAGCAGATGGAGTTTATGATGGACTGGATGTATTCCCCGGAGAACCTCACTGCGCAGATGAATGGCGGACACAGGTTTTTCATTGCTGAGGAGGGCCTCATCCCACATGGCTATGTTTCCATACGCCCGGACGGCACGGATGCGGATGGCACGCCGGTTTTCCATTTGGAAAAGATTTACGTTATGCCCGAAGCCCAGGGCAGCGGCCTTGGAAAAGCCCTTTCCGAAACCGCCGTGGCAGCAGTACGCGATGCCGTGAATAACACTCCAGCCAGGCTGGAACTTAACGTCAACCGTAACAACCCCGCCGTTGGTTTCTACAAAAAACTTGGCATGACTATCCTCCGCCAGGGAGACTTCCCCATCGGCCACGGATTCTATATGAACGATTATATAATGAGTATTAAAATCTGAACAGATATGAAAATGAACATTCCCCTCATGGGGACTCTTATCGGATTGTCTCTGATTGTCTGTCCTATACTGTATTTTACGGTCGGGCCAGCCTTGGATCCGAGACAACTCGACACCCTCAAGACCTTGGGAATAATAGCCGCCTGCAGCGCAGCATTCTGTTTCATCGCAGGGGAACTCACCGGCAACAATTCTCAGATGGACAAGCTATGGAGCCTGCTTCCTTTCGTTTATGTCTGGATTATTGCATCTAAGGGCGGATTCTCAACACGCCTGGTGGTAATGGCCGTACTTGCTACCATCTGGGGCATACGCCTCACTTATAATTTCGCCCGCAAGGGTGCATACCGATGGAAGTTCTGGGAGGGTAACGAAGATTACCGCTGGAGCGTCGTCCGGTCCGGTCCGCCTTTCAAAGGCAACAGGACTGCGTGGATGCTTTTCGATTTATTCTTCATCTCCATCTACCAGAATGCCCTTATCCTGATGACAACTTTCCCTGCCTTGGTGTCGATGAATTCCACCAATCCTTTCGGCTGGGTGGATGCGGTAGCAGCAGTATTCATGTTTGGATTCATCCTCTACGAAACCATCGCCGACGAACAGCAGTGGGCATTCCAGACACACAAATGGGCGATGATAAATGCCGGACAGAAACTTGAGGATCTGCCGGAGCCCTACAACAAGGGATTCAACACCTGCGGCCTTTGGAAACTCAGCAGGCATCCCAACTATTTTGCCGAACAGGGCACATGGATTTCTTTCTATGTATTCTCCATTGGAGCTGGGATAGGGATCTTCAACTGGAGCATCATCGGAGCGCTGCTTCTGGTGGTGCTGTTCCTTGGCAGTTCCGCCCTCGCAGAGCAGATCAGCGCCAGCAAATATCCGGAATACGGCCTCTACTGCAAAAAAGTATCCAAGTTCTTCCCCTGGTTCTAGTGAAAGCACTTGACCGAGAGATACTGCGCCTGTCGCTGCCGAGCATCCTGGCGAATATCACCGTGCCGCTGGTGGGGCTGGTGGATACCGCCGTGGCGGGGCATCTGCACTCTGCCGCCGGCACAAGTGCAGAGTTCATCGGGGGCATTTCGGTCGGGGCGATGGTGCTCAATGTCATCTACTGGAACTTTGCGTTCCTCCGCGCCTCGACTGGAGGTCTGACCGCACAGGCGTTCGGGGCGGGCGATGGTTATGTACCTATCTTGCGGCGGGCGCTGAAGCTGGCGCTGGGGTTCGCCGTGGCGATGATAGCGCTGGGCTGGCCCATCTCACGCATAGCCCTGCTGTTCCGCGACGCCACCCCGAACGTGGCCGCACTGGCGATCCAATACGTTCTTATCCGCATCTGGGCGGCGCCCGCCACCCTCAGCCTAATGGCCCTCAAAGGCTGGTTCATCGGCATGCAGGATACCCGCAGTTCCATGTTCGCCGACCTCACCGTGAACGTAGTCAACATCGCCGCCAGCATCATCCTCACCCTCGGCATCGGCAGCTGGCAGGGCCTCGGTTTCCCCGGAATCGCCCTCGGCACGGTCATCGCCCAGTACTCCGGTCTGCTGCTTGCCCTCGCCATCTGCATCTTCCGCTACCGGATTCCCGTTTGTTCCCGGAAATGCCCTGAAACGGGAACAAATGCCTCGAATAACGGGGTATTGTTCCGAAAAACGGCCGAAAACGGGAACGGATTCTTCCACCTCAATGCCAACCTCTTCGTGCGCTCGCTGTGCATGACCGCCATCTACTTCGGCTACACCTTCATCGCATCCCGTTACGGCGAGACCATGCTAGCCTGCGCGAACATAATGATGAACCTGCTGATGATTTTCTCGTACTTCACGGACGGGTTCGCCTACGCCGGGGAGGCGTTGACCGGACGCTTCATCGGAGAGGGCGACGGCGGCATGCTGCGGGCTGCGGTCCGAGGTACTTTCCGCTGGAGTTTCGGGGTCGCAGGCATCTGGATTGCCATCTACCTGGCCGCCGGTGTGCCGATGCTGCACATGATGACGGACGATCCTACCGTAGTGGATGCCTGCCGGCAGTTCCTTCCGTGGCTGGCGGTGATGCCGCTGATCGGCTGCGCCGCGTTCACCTGGGACGGCATCTACATCGGGGCGACCGCCTCGAAGGGGATCCGGGATTCCATGATCTGGGCTGTGGCGGCCTTCTTCGGGGTATGGTTCGCGGGGCGCATACTGCCGACCGCCGGAGCGGGGGCCATACACCTGCTTTTGGGCGCATACTTCGCTCACCTGGCCGCGCGCGCCATCCTCCTCACCCTCCGGTACCGCGGCAGCATCCTCCTGCAAAAGTAGCGTTTCCACCAAGTGGTTTAAGGCCAATATTTTACATCAAAACCTCTGGTGCAAATGTACCAGAGGCCCAAAAGGAAAGTTCTAATTATCAGCATGTTAAAAGAAACGGTAGATAAATAAAAAGAAATTCCTATCTTTACAAAAATCTACTGCCATGAAGAACTGGAGCCAGCTGATAATCGACGTCGATTACTCCCCTTCCGACCCGGGAATCAACAATTGGTTCTGCGAGAGCACCAAATACAACAAAGCCGACCTCGAGGCCGGCAAAAAGCTGTCGTACGAGGATCCCGGGAGGCTTTTCGGGGGCATCACCGTAAAGGAAGTCGATGACAGCAAAGTGGTGCTGACTTACGGAGGCGAAGATTATACACTCCGCGAAGGGCAAAGCCACCGATGCCTGGCCAAAGACGGTCGCGACTACACCAATTTCGAACTCAACACCTACCTTGTGCTCGACTTCGTTATCGAGAACACCCCGGCCTTCTTCCGTCAGTTCCGCACAAAGGAACAGCTGCTCAAACTGAGCGACCGGGACATCCGGCTCTTCGAGGCCTCCGACGACCCCTGCGCAAAATACGTCCTCGGGCGCTGGCACCGTGTGCTGATGCCGAAAGATGACTCCGCCCAGCTGGCAGAAAAGTATATCCGCGAAGCGGTGGATGCAGGCATCGCAGATGCATACAACACCCTCTCCGTAATGTACGCCAATGGCGATACAGCAGAAGACAGAGTCGACCTGGAAGAATCCGCCCGCCTGCGGGACGAGGCAATCAAGCGTGGCAGCGAGGCAGCCAAGATGAGATATGCCCGCAACCGCATCTGCGGCATACTGCTCGCACCGGAAGAGCCTGCGAAAGTGGCGGAAGAAATCGAACAGTTGCTCAAGGAGGATGACGACATCAATCCCGAATGGTATTCAATCCTGGGTTATGCCTACGAAACCCTGGGGAAGGTAAAGGAAGCCGCCGCGATGTACGAGGAGGGCATAAAGCATGGCTGCCTGCGCTGCTACTATGAGCTTGCCTTATGGCATCAGCAGCGAGGGAACGAGGATGAGTATGACAAGTTGATGGAGGCGGGGAAGAAGGCCGGATGCGGATTCTGCTTCACCCTGCATGCCGATCTCGACGAAGACGAATACCAGAAGAAAACGCCCGAACTCAAGCGGCATTTCACCAGATACATAAAGGAACAGCTGCAGCGGGGCATGAAGCTTGCCGACGGCACCTGCGCCTACTTCCTGGCATACAACTACTTCTACGGCACCCTGGGGTTCGAGCAGGACAGCAACGAAGTCTACCGCTGCCTCGAAAGGGGAATGGCCTGGGGCGATTTCACCTGCTACAGTTTCCTCGCAGATATCCTGGAGATAGGCAAACCGTCCGACCAGGACAGAAAGGATGCCGCGGTGTACCGCCTGAAGGCCCTGCGACTCGGCGACGAATCCGCGCAATCCAAGGTGATAATCGCCTACCGCCGCGGCCTGCTCAAGGAATACCAGGACGAAATAGAAAAATACTGGCTACCGGAGGGCTACGACGACTACGAAGAAGACGACAGCCGCTGGGATCCTTATGTTTAAGGAATGATGGAAGAAGCCAATTTCAGGACACGCGTACGCGCTGCCGAAAAGAGCGCGGTGAAACCCGAAACCAGGCAAAAAGAGGCCTCGGGGTCATGCCCGCACTGCGGAGAGCCCATCGAAGCGCACTACGAAATCTGCCCGGTATGCGGGTGGAAACTGGTTGATTACTGCACCTTCTGTGGCGCGCCTATGCGGCCGGACGATATAGATTGCCCCGAGTGCGGCATGCCTTCTGACGGCGTCATCTGCCCCAACTGCAACATCCGCAATTTCAGGGCCTTCTGTCGTCAGTGCAACCAGCCGCTATCCAAGGCAGCCCGCAGGGCAGTCGAGAAAGCCAGGCAGGATCCGAAGGTTCAAGAGGCGGCCAGGCTGATGGGCAAACTGGCCGAACTGGAAGCCGAGCTGGAGACTTCTGCGCCGGAAGAAGGGGCGGAGGAGCCTCAGGAGCCCACCGAAGGCGAACTCCGCCTGCGCGAACTCATGGCCAAGGTTGGATTCAACCCGGCGGAAAAGCCGAAGGTTACACAACGGAAGATAGGCCGCACGCGGCAAGAAGTCCTCGCAGAATACCAAAAGGCAGTTGATGAGGCGAACAAAGTGCTCGAGGAGATGCTGCCTCCCGCCGGTTCCACTCCACAGGAGCAGCGCAACTACTACACCGCCCGCAAGGTGGCGATGATGGAAGTAGTAGAAAGGACATGGTATGGCATCGTAAGAGACGATACGATGTGCTGGCAATGCAACAAGTGCCACGTACTCCACGATAATCCCAACCAGTGCGCCGTGAGGGAATTCGGCGGCAAGTGGATAAAGTGCGTCCGCACCGACATCGTGCCCGAAGGCACGGAAGGAGCCCAGAAGTTTACCGAAAAGATAGGGGAACGGAAAGTATACAAACGCGATGAGTGATATCCAGAAAACACTCGCTGCACCGCAGAAGACGCTTTCTGCGCCGACGATGCCAGGTCAATCCGGGCATGACGGCGCCGTCGGCCCCGATGCGCCCAGGCCAAAGGGCGCTCATGCCCCCGGCGATACCGTCAAGGCAGGAAGCAAGACCTACACGGTGGTGAAGAGTCTCGGCAGCGGCGGCGAAGCGGATATCTATATAGTATCGGACAAACACCGCCAGTACGCTCTCAAACTCTTCCGTCCAGGATTCCACGCCAACACCAAGGTTCTGCCCATTCTCCAGAAACTTAAGGGAAAAGGATATCTGACAGAAACAGTGGACTATGGCGATGATTTCGAACTCCTCGAGTACTTCCCCGAAGGGAGCGCCGCGGATGCCGGCATCAAGGGCAACGCCCAGGCCATCCTCGCGATAGCGGTCAAGACTGCGATGGCCCTGGACCAGATGCACAAGACCGGTGTCATCCACAAAGACGTCAAGCCCGCCAATATCCTTTTGAAAGACCGCACGCTCTGGGACTGCGTGCTATGCGACTTCGGCATCGCGGACATATTGGAAGACAACGGCTTATGCACCACCCGCCAGGTGCGCACACCCATCTATGCCGCCCCTGAGGTATACGACCCCAAAAATGCCATCTTCCTGGAAGGCAAGACCTACTGCGAACTCACGCCCAAGGCCGATTTCTATTCTTTAGGCATGACCATACTCTCGCTTTGGCTGGGGGAAGGGGCGTTCCAGGCGCAGGAGAGGAATATGGCCATCGCCAAGAGCAAGGGAAGGATAGCGGTGCCCACCGATATGCCGGACCCCCTCGCCAGAATCTGCCGGGGCCTTCTCATCAGAGACCCGGGCAAACGCTGGGACCTGGGCGAAATCCTGCTCACGATGGATGGAAAGGAAGTTCCCGTGGACGAGGACCTGATCATCGAAGACCTGAACATCACCTACAACGCTACAAGACATCAGATAGCCAACACTCCGGAAGACCTTGCATCTTTCATGGCGGAGGATCAGGAACTCGCGAAGAAATATCTCTACCGCGGACAGATAGAGCGCTGGCTCCAGCCCTATCCGGAGCTTACGCTCGAGATTCAGGATATAGTGGAGAAGCGCTACCCGAAAGATCAAGACCTCGGCATCTGGGCGGTCATCTACCTGCTGGATCCAACCTACACTTTTCCGCTAAAGGGAACATCGAGAGAAAACGGAGAAAAGGTGGAGACCCGCGCGGTCACCCTGCAGGATGTGGGTGATTTCTGCAACATGGCCATTCCGGACACCAATACGTTCTCATTTCTCGGGAGCGAGTACTTCCGGGAATGGGTTCGGGTGAGGAACAAGGCGCTCGCGGAAGCATTCCCACCGGACAATGGAGACACCGCCGTCAGCCTGATACGCATGCAGATGCTGGATCCGATGGCGGACATCAATCTGGTGCACGACCCCGGGAATCCAGATTATGCCATGACCGGAGAATCGGTCGGCAGGATACTCAACAAGATATACAACATCTTCTGGAATAAATACAAAGGAGATCCCGAGGCTCTGAAGAACGACTGGGACAAAGAGAGCAATGCTCCTCTCAACAGGTTGATCCCGCTGGATGTGATTATCAATACAGTGGCGGATTTCCTCTCTTTGCCAGGTTCTCACTATGTAACCGGATTCTTCGATACCAAGGGGCAGCGTTTCAGCCAGCAGCGTTCGTGGTTCGTGTATTGCACCGATTACGACAGCAAAGACAACACCAAAAAGGCCGGACCCAAAGACAAGTTTTTCCGTGTGCAAGCGGCCTGGATGAAGGTGATCAAAGGTTTCGGGACGACTCCGGAATACGTTTTCGGCAGCACCGGAGAATCCGTCACCACACTTGAGGAATTGTTCTCGCACAGCAGGAAGGAACTCCTCTCCGAGTATGATAAGGGCGGACTTATGGGATTTCTCGCAGTTCAGTTCCAGGAGAACCCGGATGCAGACCTGTCGCCGTCATTCGCCTACGAGAAGCTCCTGCAGCAGTATCTCGAGAGCCTTCGCAAGATAAACGACGACATCCTTCCGGTGCAACGTTTCGATGCCGCCTGCAAGGAAGCGGACAACATCCTTTCAACCGGCAGGGCCCGAGTGCACGGGCTCAGCATCAGCAGCATCCTGCAGTACATCGCCACGGCAGTGTTCGCCATTCTGCCAGGCCTGCTGCTGCTCACGATGCTGGGGTTCTGCATAATCGACAATCCCATACTCGATATGAACGGGCTGAGCCTGGAGATATTCTTCTGGCCTATAGGACTCATCGTAGCGGCCATCATCTTCTTTACCACCGACACCAAGGGGTGCATTGTGCCGATAATCGGCGGAGCCATAGCCTCGGCTGTCATCTTCATGGCGATAAAATTCCTCGGATCCCTCATCCTTTACATCTTTGCGCTTCTGGTGATGGCCGTGCTGGCATTCTTCAGCATAAAGACGGTGTTCTTCCAAAGCCCTTATGCCAAGCGGGCCCGGAAGTTCACCAAACCGGGCTTCGACGAGAAGGTGCTTGAGCCGCTGTACTTTGCATTCAGCAACGAAAGCAGTTTTGACTCTTCCCTGAACGGCGCTTTCAACGACTACGATATCAACAACTGGAAAGACGACCTCAGGCAACGCAGACGCTGGATACTCATCTTCATCGGGACTGTTTGGATTCTTGCCGTTTTCTCTTTATTCATACCCAAGAGCGAACGCTTCGACAGATTTTCAGCCCCGGCAGTGCAGAAGGTCCAGACTTGGTTCCCTTCCCTGGAGAAGGTAGAGCCCCTTCTGGAAAGCCGACCGATCAAACAGGGTGACAAGGGAGAAGAAGTGCTCAAACTTCAGCAGTTCCTTTTCGACAAGGGCTACACCACCGGCAAGCCGGACGGCTCGTTCGGGCCCGGCACCAAGAAAGCTGTGGAAGAGTTCCAGAAAGCCAACGGACTGGCCATGACTGGAGGAGCAGGCGTCAAGACCGTGGAGAGAATCAACAAGATAGCGGCGAAAGATGTTAAGGCAGAAAAGAAGGCTGCCAGAAAAGCCGAAAAAGCCAAAACGAAAGAAATAAAAGAACAATAATATGATTTGCAAGAAATGCGGTAAGGAGAACCGCCCCGAAGCCAAATATTGCCGTTTCTGCGGAGAAGCGCTTGCCGCCGCATCCGCACAGAAAGGCCTTATAGCCAAGGACAGCATAGCCGGGCGGCTGGACGAGCTGGACAAGAAACTCCAGGTTGCCCAGGGCGGTACAAGGATCGGACTGGACTGTCTGATCCTCGGCGACTCCGGCACCGGAAAGACCTTCATCGCCAATCTGATTGCAAACAAGATGCTCGCCGCAGGCGTGGCAAAGCAGACGCCCAAAGTAGTAGATGCCGCTGACTGGGGCGAATTCCTGAACGATTTCGACAAGAATATCTCTGCGATGAAGGAAGGCATCCTGATCATTACAAACGCCCAGAAACTCCTTCCCAAATCAAAATCTTCCGACGTCAACCAGCTCGACAAGCTGTTCCACCGCATGCGCAACACCGAGGGAGCGCCCATAGTGCTGCTCTGCGGCCTGCACAACGACCTTTCGGTATTCCTGGAGAACAATAAGGATGTGCACCGGCTGTTCGAGTTCGATTTCATCCTGCCAGCATTCAGTATCTCGGACCTGACCGCCCTCGCACTGGCATTCCTGAAGGAAAAGTATGGCGCCGAGACATCCGAAGACCTGCCTCAGAAGCTGGACGCCCACTTTGCCTGGTTCATGCGCCAGGTCGATCTGGGGCACACCAACGGGCACCTTTCAGAAAAGGTAGCCGAAGACCTATACGTTAGGGCGCGCATCCGAGGCAACAAGACGGTGGAGGCACAGGACGTGGACTCTGCGGAATGTTTCATCCCCAAGAGCGAAGAGCAGATCCTTGCGGAACTCGACGACTTCATCGGGCTCAAGAGCGTGAAAGAGGAGATCAAGGCCATCATCCGCAACGTGAAGACCAAGAAAGAAAAAGGGAAGAAGGACAAGCTCCTGAAAGACCACTACCTTTTCACGGGCAATCCCGGCACCGGCAAGACCACCTTTGCACGCAAGTTCGGCGAGGTGCTCAATGCCATCGGGGCGCTGCCCACCGGGCAGTTCGTGGAGGTTTCCGGCAAAGACTTCATAGGCCAATTCGTGGGAGATTCCGAGGCCAACGTGAAGAACTACGTGAACAAGGCCATGGGCGGAATCCTCTTTATCGACGAGGCCTACGCGCTTGTTGGAAGCGGCGACGGCAAAGGCGGCTACGGTATGGATGCGATGAACACCCTACTCAACCTCCTCGAGAACCGCAAGGGAGAGTTCGTCTGCATAATGGCAGGATACACCAAGGAGATGGGAGACCTGGTGCGGATGAATCCTGGCATATCCTCACGATGCAACGTTACCATCGAATTCCCGGACTACAATGCCAAGGAACTGGAACAACTGTTCCGTATGTACCTCGCCAGCAACGACGAGGAAACAGTCTTCACCCTCGATCCCAAGGCGGAAGAGATGCTCCCGAAGGTCTTCGAAAAGATGTACCTGAGACGCGGCGACACGTTCGGCAACGCACGCTCGGTGCGAAATCTCTTCGACCAGGCCGTCAAGTTCCACCGTCTGCGCGGTGCGGAAGATGATGTGTTAAGCTACGCCGACATCGTGGGAGAAGAGAGCACCAAAGAGATTTCCGTAGAGGATGTGATGAAGGAACTGGACGGCTTCGTGGGCATGCAGGCCGTGAAGGATGCCATCCGGCGCATAGCCCAGGATGTGGCAGTGCAGAAACAGCTGATCGAAATGGGAGAAGCCGCAGAGGGCCTCACCAAATACAACTTCATCCTCACCGGCAACCCCGGCACTGGAAAGACCAGCGTGGCCAATACCCTGGGGAAGATATTCTATGCTCTGGGCGTCACCTCCACCGATCGCATAACGAAGAAGGAGCCAAAAGACATCATCAGCCAGTATACCGGCGAGTCCGCAAAGAACATGGATGCCGCTATCACCGAGGCTATGGGCGGGGTGCTCTTCATCGACGAGGCTTACGGCCTGAATCCTGTGGATGCCGGCGGGCAGAGCACCAGTCCCGAGGGCAAAAAAGCCCTGGAGGTGCTCATGACACGTATGGAGAATGAGGCTGGCAAGTTTGTGGTTGTCTGCGCCGGATATCCCAAGGAAATGGCAGACTTCCTCGGCGCCAATCCCGGTCTGCCACGACGTTTTTCGCATACTATACATATAGACGATTATTCGGCCGAAGAGCTCCTGGAGATCTACGAGCGTGCCGCAAAAGCCAAGAAATACAATTTCAGGCTGGCGGACGAAAACGTGAGGATTAAGGCCCTGAACATGTTCCAGAACATGGTGGCCATGAAGAACGAAAAGTTCGGCAATGCCGGTGAAGCCATTAAGAAAGTGGCCGAAACCAAGACCAACATCAACAACCGGATCAAGACAATCCCCTATGAGCAGTGGACTCCTGAACTTGTGCAGACGGCCCTGGCGGAGGATATCCCCTACGAAGAACCCGAAAAGATTTCCATCGACAAGTGTCTGGAAGAACTGAACGCCCTTGTCGGACTGGAAGGTGTCAAGAGTTCCCTCACCAAACTGGCGCATACCATAAATAATGAGATAGAAAGCGCGAAACTCGAAGGGAGACGGCCCGAGATTCCACTGGGGCACTACCTGTTCCTCGGCAACCCGGGCACCGGCAAGACCACGGTAGCACGCCTCATGGGCAAGATCCTTTATTCCATGGGCGCTCTGCCTTCGCCCAAAGTGGTCGAAGTAGACAAAAGCAAGCTTGTGGGTCGCTACATCGGGGATACTCCTGCCATCACCACTCACGTAATAAATTCCGCGATGGGCGGCATCCTCTTCATAGACGAGGCCTACCAGCTTAGTTCGGAAGGTTACGAGGGAGGTTATGGAAAAGAGGCCCTGGAGACACTTCTGAAGCGCCTGGAGGATGATCGCGGCAGGTTCGTGTGCATAGCCGCGGGCTACACGCATGAGATGCAGACTTTCATAAACTCGAACAGTGGCATCCCGTCCCGTTTCCCGGACCGCAACTGGATCATCTTCGAAGATTACAATCCGGAAGAACTGTTCCAGATCTTCATGATCCATGCCCGCGAGGGAGGATATTCTCTCGACTCTATGGCAGAGAATGCCGTGAAAGCCAAACTCACGCAGATGTACAACAACCGGGACCGCATGTTCGGCAACGGGCGTGAGGCGCGGAACCTATTCGACGAGGTGAAGAGCAATCTGGCTGCACGCCTGGCCGAAGAGGGCGGAGCGCATACGCTTGAGGAACGTAAGACGATAATGATGGAGGATGTGTTATGATACAATGTCCTGAATGCAGAAGCATGATTCCCGATGACAGCGCGTTTTGCGACCAGTGCGGGAAGGAGTTGAAATGGTGCCCGGAGTGCAAGAAGCCGAAGCGCGGCACGGAGTGCCCCGTCTGCGGCAGCGAACTCATTCCGGGGCGGAAGTACTTGTCAGCAGCTTCCGGTGAGGCTGCTGCCTCCCCGGAATCCAAGCACCAGCCGACTGCCGCAGCGGTGGTCAGGCCGGTTGCGCTGGCAGGGAACGGATGGCGCCTGATGTTGCAGCAGGGCGAATTCGGCCGGGCTGGCGGCATCTGGCCGCAACTCGCAAGCTGCCCGTATGTATCCGGCCGCCACGGCATCATCACCGACACGCCCGCTGCCTGGAAAATATCCGACCGGGGCTCTACCAACGGCACTTTCCTCAACGGAATCAAGCTGAATCCCAACGAACAGTACGACCTGAAAAAGGGAGACCGCGTACGCATTGCAACCCTTGATTTTACGGTAGAATGAAACTGAACGTCGATGCCATATGCCACAAAGGCCTTGTGCGCGAGAATAACGAGGATGCCATCTCCGTGAACGGCCTCTTCCTTCGCGACGATTCAATTTCGTTGAATGCAGAAACGCCGGAAAAGGGCTTTTTCTATCTGCTGGTCGCCGATGGAATGGGCGGACACGAGAACGGGGAGGAAGCCAGCTGGTTCACTCTGGACGAGATCAAAGAGCAGTTCGCCCTTCACCAGGTTAACCCGGACCGTTTCGAGGATGACATCCGCGAAGCGGCTCACTATATATCCTACAAGCTGAATAGCCTTGCAGCAGACCGGGGGCAGGTTCATCCTATGGGTTGCACTCTGACCGGAGTAATCTGGTACTATGGTCGCATATGGCTCATTAATGCCGGCGACAGCCGCACTTACCGTTTCCGGAACGGAATGCTCCGTCAGTTGACAACCGATGAGACAGAGCGGGGAATCACCGGAGATCCTGATGCCAGCAAATTGCTTCTCAATTGCCTTGGAGGAGGATGCGAAGGACGCCTTACAGTGGAAAGCCTGGACGGCAAACTTCTGGAAGACGACATACTGATGGTCTGCTCCGACGGCCTTTGCGATATGGTCTGCGACGAAGACATAGAGGCCGCTCTCACCGGAGGCGCCAACGCTGAAAACCTTTACCGGATGGCCTGTGAAGGAGGCGGCGCTGACAATACCTCCATAATACTTGCAACGATAATGTAATCCAATATTTTTTATGAGAAGACTTCGTATCATAATCATCCTTGCCCTGGCGGTGATGGTAAGCTTCTCTTCCTGCTCTAAGAAGCACAAGAGGGAGAAGATTACCGACCCTGTGCAGCAGGAGGCCCTGAGGACCAGGGACCAGAGCATCCCGATCGACTCCTTGTTTACCGGGCAGTCGATGAAGAAGATTGCATCTCCTTTCAAGAAGATTGCAATCGGTAAACTGTTCGCGGAGTGGAAGGCTACGACTTCCGTAGCCATTGAAAAAGGCTCCCGCGAGAAATATGCCGAAAAACTTCGCAAGAAGGACGGTATGAAAAAAGATGCGGCTGAAAAGGCTGCGGCAAAGGCGGATCTTGCAGACCTGGAAGAGTATGAGCCCAATTTCCTGGAACGGGCGGTGCTCACCAAGCAGAACCTTCCAGCCGATGGCTACAGCCCATCTCTCACTATCTATTTCCTTATAGTTCTGGTGGCGTTCGTGATCATTTTCACGACAAAGGTCATCAAGGCTTTTTTCATCTCTCCTAAATAGCCGCTGCCATGGAAGACAAGTTTATCAGACGACAAGTGCTCCCCATCGACGATGCGGCGCGCAAAAGGGTCAAGGACCTCGTGAATGCCTATGCGGCACAGGGCGAAGGCCATCCTTACGAGAACTACGGAGACCAGATTACACTGCAGAAGTACGAGTTGTGCCCTATCTACACGGTGAATCTCCGCACACAGTACGACAGCCGCAGCATAGAGAACAAACAGTACCCGTACAGAGGCGGCGAAATATATGCCAGGCGGTTCTTCAAGACTTCGGACGTGGATTTATGGGGCTACAACCTCCTCACCACCAACGAGTTCCGGCAGGATAGCAAGTCTTATGAGGTGCCCGGTTCGCATCACGTGGAGACATGCGTCAGGTGCAGCGGATCCGGAAAGGTTATCTGCCCTGACTGCGGCGGAACCGGAACCGAGCGATGCTCTAACTGCCACGGGAGCGGACAGATCCAGAAAACACGTTCCGAGTATCAGCACACTGCTGACAGGGTTTATTCGGACGGGCACAGAGAACCTGTTTACGGCTATGTAAACGTCACATATCACGAAACCTGCGGCAGATGCGGAGGAAGAGGAGTGGTGGACTGCTCCACCTGCGGCGGAAGCACGAGGGTCATGTGCAAGGTATGCGGAGGCCGTGGCCAGAACGTGCACTGCTATGAAATAAAACAGAAGCTTTATAACATTTATGCCGAAGAGTATTTCCTGGACGACAGGGTAGCCTCCGTGCGTGAGATTGCTGACCAAAAGGAGAAATGCAGGGGCAAGCGCCTGTTCCATGACCGCGAAAACTGGATTCAGGAAGGCGTATTCTCGGAAGACCGCGAAATCGCCGGCACACTCAACGGCTTTATAGACAAGCACGCACTCCCCGTGGGCGGCGGCTGCCACATCCTTTTCCAGGAGGCTGAGATAGACAGGATCGAAGTGTGGTGGGTGCAATACACATATCAGGGAAAGACCTACAACGGCTGTATAACCTCAGGCCTCGGAGGGGAGCGTTTCTTCCCCGAGACATCTCCCATAACCGATCTCGCGGAAAAGTGGATGAAGGAAGCCAACAAGAAGATAGGTGGCGTTGGCACCGTGAAGGCCAGGGCACTTCTGGAACAGGTCGAAAAGCTGAATGTCTATGGTATAGACAGCCACGTTTACGGCCTGGAGTCCAAGGTGGGGCGTCATCTGAATATCATGTACAATCTGGGCAACGACCTGATGTTCTGGCTGTTCGCCCTTGTCGGCACTCCTTTCATATATAATTTCTACAGCGACTTCAACCCTGTGCTGCGCTATGCCCACTTCATCAACGATCCCAACTGGGCTCCGTATGGATGGGTTCCCGCGGTGCAGTGCATCCTGTTCCTCGGACTGCTCTGGTTTGCCAAATTCACGGTAAATGAGAATGACCATAGCCGGGAACGCCACGCTACCGTATTCGGCTACGTCTTCAAAGGCATGGGGCTGTATCTGCTGATTGCCGTCGGTATCCTCGTAGTGATGCTTGGGCTCAATTACCTGGGCTTCTCAGCAATTACTGCAAGGGTGTTCTGGCTGGCCGGACAGATACTGAAGATCTTGCTCATTATAGCATTCTATGCCATAATGCTTGGGATTATGCTCTTCAAGTGGCTCTGGAAGATTATTCTAAAGCTTTGGTCCCTGATATTCTAAGCAGGACTAACGGGTCTTGCAGGAGTAGCTGTGAGTTTCTTTACCCTTGGGGCTGAAAGCCTTGAGGGTAATTTCTTTTTTGCCTGCCGTGACCTCGAGGCGCTCGCAGTTGCTGTTCACGACCACGGGGAAATTGGCATCTGACACTTTGCCAGGTTCATAAACCTGCCATTCGTGCAGATGTCCGCATAGCATCAGGCTTATGCCAGCCTTGTTCAGGATGGGCACGAAATAGTCGTTCACGTTCTCATCCCCATGCCATCCGCCCTTGCGGGGAGGGATGTGGCCGAAAACTATGCGCACCGCCGCATTCTTGCACTCTGGGCTATTCACGACATCTTCCAGCCATTTCGCCTGGGCCTGCAGATAGGGATCCAGAAGCATCGTGCCGGCGTACTCAATATCGTTGTCCGGCTTATCCTCTCCTGTATCAAGGAAGATGAAGAAGAACTTGCCGTAGGAAGCCGTGCAGTACTGTTCGCCGTCGATGTAGTCGAACCAGTACTTGCTGTCCTTGCCACGGAACTCATGGTTGCCGCGCTGCAGATAAAGAGGGATGCGGCCCTGGAGGTTGGCGGCCCCGGTAGTAAGGAACATCTCCCTGATCTTCTCTTTCCAGGCCATGGAACTCACCATATCGCCGTTGAAAACCACGAAGTCGAGTTCATCTGGCTCGGCCACCTGCATCAGGACGTTCAGGATGGAATCCTTCTGGTGGATGTCGTTGTAGACATCGAAACGGACCTGGTCGTAATTCTCTTTAAGAGTGCTGGTCGTGTAGGGATTCTTCCTGTAAACATCGCTTCCCCAAGGTCGGGTGTAAGCCACGTTCGAAGGGCCCTCGAAGCTCTTTACTCCCTTCATCATGATGCGATAGCGGTACTTCGTGCCCGGCTTGAGGCCGTCCACCCGGATCTTGTGGATGTTGCTTATGACCTGGTTGCCGTGTCCGCGAAGGTCGTAGTATTTCGTGCGGTCCCTGTTGTAGAAATGGGAGCCGTCGTCCGGGGCGACCTCCACCCAGCCGATGGCATCCATGTTGGTTTCCCAGACTACCGTGAAGCCGGTGGTGGTGGGGTTCTCGATGATGGGGCCGCAGATGGGACGGACCTTGTCGGGGGTCTGCTGGGCAAGCGCTGCAGTGAGGCCGAATACGGCAATGAGGATGCAGAAGAATCTTTTCATTGAAATCGAATCGTTGGTCATGGCAAAGATAAGAAAAATGCAAGATTTTTGTAGTAACTTTGTATGTTATGAGTAAAAGGAAAAGCAGCGGCCGGAAAGGTTCCGGCAAAGTAAGAAAGAGCGTGCCAGTATTCGAGGGGCGCGTTCAGATGACCCGCGAGGGGTTCATCTTCGTGACGGTGGACGGGCAGGATGACGACATTTTCGTGAAGGCGTCCAAGACCCGGAATGCCCTGGACGGCGACATAGTGAAGGTGGCCGTTACCAAGCAAGGCGGGGTCAAGGCAGCCCAGAGGGCCGGAGACCGCGCCGTACGCAAGCGCGAGGGCGAGGTTGTGGAGATAGTTCAGCGCAGCGGCAAGCAGTTCGTGGGCATCTACCACACCGTGGGCGCCCAGGCCTGGGTGATGATGCAGAGCAAGAACATGCCCTATGATATAGAGGTGGATGCGGAAGAAGGAGCCCGGCTCGGCGCAAAGCGCGGGATGAAGGTTTCCGCCGTGGTGGACAGATGGGGACGCGGGGATTACTCCCCCATCGGGCACATAGTCGACGTGCTGGGCATGCCCGGCGAGAACAATACCGAGATGCACGCCATCCTGGCGGAGTTCAATCTCCCATACCGCTTCGAGAAGGAGGTGGAGGATGCGGCAGACAGTATCTCCGAGGATATTACAGCCGCTGACCTGAAGGGCCGCAAGGACTTCCGGAACGTCTTTACCTTTACTATAGACCCTGCCGATGCTAAGGACTTCGACGATGCACTTTCGTTTCGAAAGCTCTCCAATGGCAACTATGAGGTGGGCGTGCACATCGCCGATGTATCCTATTACGTGAAGCCTGGCTCGGCGGTAGACAAAGAGGCCCGCGAGCGCGGCACCAGCGTGTATCTGGTAGA
>JAEEGG010005692.1_pt1 | contig 29428 bp, 31 predicted proteins | sample 9134161 | NCBI WGS metagenome assembly JAEEGG01 (sample SAMN16246543, study PRJNA631951) | gut metagenome | biome: gut microbiome; feature: rumen; material: CR-attached | host: Bos | place: Iran: Karaj | collected 2018-10
GGACTGAACATCGTGGTGAACCTGTTGGTGCTTGGGGTATTCAAGTACTTCAATTTCTTTGCCGATAGTCTTCATATACTGTTTGCTGGGGTAGGGTTGACGCTTGATGCACCTACATTGAAAGTCATCCTGCCTGTAGGTATCAGCTTCTATACTTTTCAAGCCTTGAGTTACACCATCGATGTCTATCGCAGACAGTTACCTGCCACTCGTGATGTAGCAGCTTTTTTTGCCTATATCAGTTTCTTCCCACAGTTGGTGGCTGGTCCTATTGAACGGGCCACAAACTTGTTGCCACAGTTTCAGAACCGTCGGGAGTTCGATTATGCCAAGACCGTGGATGGTCTGCGGCAGATGCTATGGGGATTCTTCAAAAAATTAGTCGTGGCCGATAATTGTGCTGTAGCTGTCAATATGATCTGGGAGAATTATCCTGACCAGTCTGGACTCGCATTGTGGATTGCGGCCTTCTTGTTCACGTTCCAGATTTATTGCGACTTCTCTGGTTACAGTGACATCGCCATAGGCTGTGCACGATTGTTTGGTATTCGATTACGTCATAACTTCAATGTGCCCTATTTTAGCCGTAATATCCAGGAATTCTGGCGGCGCTGGCATATCTCACTGATGACATGGTTCCGCGATTATGTCTATATCCCTTTGGGTGGTAGTCGTGGAGGACGCTGGATGACGATACGTAATATCCTTATCGTGTTCCTGCTCAGTGGCTTGTGGCATGGTGCAGACTGGACATTCGTACTATGGGGGCTCTATCATGGTATACTCCTTTCACTCTTGTTGTCGATAGGACATCAGACGAAATACAAGGATATTGTTGCTGATGGCCGATGGCTGCCCACTTTGAAGGAAGTCGTACAGATGGTTTTCACGTTTGTACTTGTGCTTATAGGCTGGATTATCTTCCGGGCAGAGAACATGACGCAGTTGGCAGACATTGTAAACAAATTATTCTCTCCGACAGACTTCTTGAATCTCTATGGTTCTGGACTTCGGGCAGATGTTTTTACATTTATATTTATAGCCTTCATGTTGGTGGTGGAGTGGTTTCAGCGTTGCAAGGAGCATGCCCTCCAGTTCCCTAATATCCGTTTGTTCCGCTATCGTGCTGTTCGCTTTGCGACCTATTATTTCCTCATCGCACTGATGTGGGTGGCCTACAGCTCTTCCCAGACGTTTATCTATTTCCAGTTCTGACAGAATGAAACGTTTTTATTTGGCGATAATTCTCTTTATGCTACCTATTATAGTATTTATGGGGGGAACAGAATGGTATGTTCGATCTCTGCCGAATATCTATAAATATAAGAACGACTGGATGGAACAACATGTCGAAGAGGTAGAGACTCTAATAATAGGTAATTCGTTTGCAATGGGAGGTGTTATCCCGGAAAGACTTGGAAATAATACTTTTAATTTGGCGTTTGGTGGCGAACCGTTAATATATGATCATTTCCTGTTTTTCAAATGGGCTGACAGATATAAGAACTTAAAGACCCTTATACACTCATTGACCTACTATACATTCTATGAAGGCAGCTACGGTCTTGTTGGGGATGACGTGCAGGAAACAACATATAAATTATATTTAGGCTGTCCGTTTCACGCAGATTTTTCTTCTTACAGTATTGAGTCACGACACTTTAGAGTTGTTCGCGAAAAGTTGAGGCGGCAGTTCTCTGGTCAATATGATTGGACTGATGCTTTTCGGGGGTGGCAGCCTTCTCAGACATTTTCTGCAGAAAAAGCTCCCACTTATGATCGTGAGAACAAGAAATATGCCCGACAGCAGACGGTTCCTACGTATGAGCAGTCGGAGGTGAATATGCAACTGATAGGCGAGGAGGCATCTTGGTGTGAAGAAAATGGTGTACGTTTCATTCTTATTTCCCCACCACATTGGAAGACTTTTAATAGTTTACTCAGTTGTCGTCAGATAGAAAAGAATTATGAGTTGATCCATCGCCTTCAAGAGCATTATCCCATGATATATCTCGACTATCGCGAAGATGACAGCTTTGTAGAGTCCGATTTTAACGACAGGATGCATCTTACTGTAAAGGGAGCGCGGAAGTTTACGGAAATTCTGAAGGCAGACATACAGAAAACAAAAGTTTATGAATAGAAGTCTTATTCTACAACTAAAGCGATCAGTCTTTATTCTTACTTTCGTTTTGATGCTGTTGGCCATGTGCTGGCAGACAACAATGCATCTAATAGATTATTTCCAGGGGAAGTATGGTTATGAATATGGTTGTGTCAATGAGTTGCTTGTCAACTATGAGGGGGGCTTTGTACGTCGCGGTCTTTTTGGTGAGCTTCTATTTCTGGCAAGGAGCGTGATTCCGTTTTCAGTTGTTGATGCTGTGGTTGTACTTTATTACCTTGGTTTTGCGTTGCTTGCAGTGTTATTGGTGCGTTTGTTTAGACGCAATGGCTGGTCGTTATATCTGCTACCATTCCCCATCTGCCTTTATGTTTATCTTTGTGATCCTTATTTTCTTGTAGGGCGTCGTGATTGCTGGCTGCTTCTAATGGCGTACTTGTGCTATTACTTATATTATAAGTATATAGCCAGTGGAAGGAATGTATATAGAGGCTTGTGTGTCATAGCGCAGTTGCTTGCATTACTTCTCCATGAAGCTTCTCTTTTTTTCATATTCCCAATTATCTATTTTCACGACATGAATCGTCAATACAAATTGACAGGAGGATTGAATATCAGTAAGGCTTTTTTTCGTGCTCTTGCTCACTGGTGGCCTGTATTGGCGTTGTTGGCGATTCTAATGTTGTATCATGGTGACAACATCATAACTCGTGGTTTTTGGCTCTCCTGGGCGCCTTATTTTGACGTTACGGAAGAACTGATAACGGACTCTTATATAAGCAGAACATTGGTTTGTTCCTTTGGGGATAATATGACTATGGCTATCTGGCCTGCAACTTGGATGGGATATTTGGTATGGAAAATTCCTGTATGGCCCTTTAATCTATACCTTTTTTCTTGTACCTATTATCTTGTTACAAGGTTTAGCACGATCCATCTGGGGGGACAACAACAAAAAGATGTTGATAAGGTTCAACTTAGCAGTATCGTACTTTTGTTATTCTGTAGTATGTTTGTTTTCATGTCTTTCGTTTCATGTGACTGGGGACGTGACTTTCCTTATTGGGTCATCAGTTCTTTTATGTTCTTTCACTTCTTTCGATTTTCAGATTGTTTTCCGACATTTCTGATAAAGTTGTCTGAGAAATTACAGAGTTGGATAGATGAATCGTCGTTCCTAAGTAGTCAGTGGGGATATTATATACTTCTTATAACACTTCCTTTTGGCTTTATGGGGGCAAGTCTAAGTGGTATGTTTCCTTTTATCCCCTTAACATTGAAACATATATTGATGGGACAGCCTGTGGCGTTGTAAATGCTTTCAATTAGCTGCTATGAAGTATATTGTTATTGGTGGAGGTGTCTCGGGCTTAACTGTGGCTAATTTGCTGCAGAGAAAAGGTCATGTGGTCACTGTCATGGAGGCCGAGGCTTCTCCAGGTGGTCTTGTACGCTGTGAAAAACGGAAGGAGGGATTGTTTCACCTTTGTGGTGGTCATGTGTTTAATACGAAACTTGATGATGTCCGCCAGTGGTTTTGGACAGTGTTTGACCGTCGACAATTTGTGCAAACAAGTCGAAATTCAGTAGTATTGATGGATGGTGGCATTGTTGCGAATTATCCCATCGAAGATCATATCTATATGCTTGGCCGAAATGTAGGAGAGCAGATTGTGGATGAATGGCTGCAACTATTGCAAAATCCGAAAAAGAACCCATCGAATTTTGAGGACTTTCTTGAACAGCGTTTTGGACATACGCTATATGAACTATATTTTAAGCCTTATAATCAAAAGATCTGGAGGCGTGATTTGAGTCAGGTGCCTTTGTCTTGGTTAGAGGGGAAATTGCCGATGCCTACAGTGAGAGAGATGTTGCTTCATAATATGTATCATGTGGAGGAACGGAGTTTTGTCCATAGTACGTTTTATTATCCTCGTGAAAAAGGCTCACAGTATATTGTAGATATGTTGGCAGAGGGAATTGATGTTCGTTGCAGCCAACGAGTGGAAAGTATAGTTAAATCAGAATGTGGATGGCTGGTAAATGGTGAAGAATGCGACCGTGTTGTTTTTTGCGGGAATATTCGTAATTTACCTTCTTTATTAGGTGGCATAGAAGGGTATTCTGACGCCATTGAAAAGTTAGAATATCATGGTACCACGTCAGTATTCTGTGAGATAGATAAAAATCCCTATAGTTGGTTGTATATGCCTAGTAATCAGCATGATTCTCATCGAATTATCTGTACGGGCAATTTCTCTCCAAACAATAATTATTCCCCACGGCTCACGGCTACTATAGAATTTACAGATAAACTATCAAAAGAAGAGATATTGGATCATCTGAAGCGTATTCCATTAAATCCAAAATATCTGACCCATCACTATACAGCATGTTCTTATCCCATTCAAGACATGAAAACCCGTGAGACCATCAGTTCCTTGAAACAATGTTTTTCAATGCAGGGCTTATATCTATGCGGACGCCTTGCAGAATGGGAATACGCCAATATGGATGTGTGCATGGGGTCTGCATTAGATTTGTGTAATAACCGATTATAATAGATGGCCTGTCGAATAATAAATATACACTCTTTGGAGCTAATAAGATATGGAATATGCGGAGCATTGTCAACGATTCTGGATATAGGTGTCTTCTGGTTTCTTGCTAATGTTCTTAATCTCTATTATTTGATTGCAAATGCAATTGCATGGATAGTCGCTCTTGTTTTTTCTTTTCTCGCTAATAAATTTTACGTTTTTGAGAGTAAGAGTTTTAGAAAGGAAATATGGCTAAAAGAGGCGGCAGAGTTCTTTGGAGCAAGAGGTCTGGCATGTGGCATAGACATGGGAGGTATGTATTTCTTGGTTTCTGGTTTAGACATTAACAAGAATGGTGCCAAATTAATCATAACGGTTGTGGTGATTGTCATGAATTATATTCTAAGTAAATTTTGGATTTTCAAGAAAAAGAATGTGTAAGATGAAGGTGTTGGTGCTGGGAGGAACAGGTATGATTGGCTCCCATTTCGTGAATAGTTACAGGAATGAAGGTGCGGAGGTGTGGAGCCTTGCCAGAAATTCGTCATCTAGTAGGATGAATGCACTTCAGGACACCTCAGTCATAAGAGGGGATATCCTGGAGCGCGATTTCTTGATGAAGACTTTCAAGAAATTAAAACCTGATGTCATCATTCATATGGCAGCTCAAGCATTTAATGGCGATTCATGGAATCTGGAATATTATACTCATTACGCAAACTATATAGGAACACTTAACGTGCTTTATTGTGTATTGGAGGCTTGCCCTGATGCACAGGTTCTTTTGGCATGTTCATCTGCGGAGTATGGCAATATTACCCCAGAGGATTGTCCTCTCGTGGAAGAACGACTGTTGAAAGCACATACGCCTTACGGCGTTTCTAAAATTGGCGTGGAAAATCTGGGACGTCAATATGCATTGAATTACAATTTGAAAATATATCTTCCCCGTTTGTTTATACATGTTGGAACTGGTCACCCTCCTGCAACTGCCATTCAGAATTTTGCTCGTCAGCTGGCACTTATCAAGAAGGGGGCTCTTCCTCCTGAGATTCATGTCGGCAATTTGACAAGTTCGAGAGACTTTATAGATGTTCGTGATGGCGTTCGGGCTATGCGTCTTTTGATGGAAAAAGGATTACCTGGCGAGCCTGTCAATATATGTAATGGCGTGGCATATAAGATTCAGGATATTTTAGATATGCTAATTGAGATTTCTGGCGTTCAAGTAGAGGTTATTACGGACAAGGCTCTTTTCAGACTTGCCGATGAGCCCTTATTACTTGGAGACAATTCCAAAATTGTGGGGATGGGATATAAGCGGGAATATAGCATGTATCAAACCCTTAAAGATGTGTTTGAGGATTGGGAATCAAGAATCTGACAATGGGCGCATTCAGAAATGTAACAATATTGCTTCCTGCCATGGATGAGACATATTCTTTGGAGCAGACTGTTGATACAATTGTCTCAACGTGCTCCAGGCAGGATCTGGCAGAGTTTATTCTCCTTTTGTGTAAAAGGACAACAATAGAGACTAGAAAGGTTGCAGAAAGTCTTGTACAGAAATATCAAAGCATAGTTCCCATATACATACATGAACAAACACTCCCATTTGTTGGCGGGGCTATTCGTGAGGGGATTGATCTTGCAAAAGGGACGCACGTGGTCATGATGTCTTCAGATCTAGAAACAGATCCTCACGTGATCAAAATATTTATTGAACAGGCAAAACTATCACCTGATATGATAATTACTGCGACAAGATGGAAAGGTGGCGGTGGTTTTGAGGGATATAACAAAGTGAAATTGATATGTAATATGATCTTTGAGAGATTAATTGGTCTTTTCTATTTTACAAGTCTATCTGATCTGACCTATGCCTATCGCATTTTCCCCTCAAATCTGATGAAAACTATTAGGTGGGAAGAACTGAAACATCCGTTTTTCTTGGAAACAGCTTTGAAACCACTGCGACTTGGTGTGAAATTTGAAGAAGTTCCTGCTCATTGGACTGCGCGAACTGAAGGTGTATCTCAGAATACGTTTTTTGCTAATTTCAAGTATTTTCGTACTGCATGGCATAACAGGTTCTTGAGGAATAAAAATATTTTGAAGTAGAATTGATGAAATATTATTCTATAGTCGTTAAATTGACTTGTCTGTTAATTGTTGCAGTGCTGTTAAGGGAGTATTATTTAAGTATTTCCAGCTTTCCGAAGTTAGAGCCTGAAGTATCACTATATGAGACATTCGGTATTAGTGATTGGCTCATTAACTATCAAGGTGGTTTCCTCCGTCGTGGTTTAGCTGGTGAAGTGTTATGGCGATTATATCAGTTACATCCTTATAATGTTGTATATGTAATCATTGGGATAACAGCCTAGCATTGACTATTTTGTGTGTAGTCCTTTTCCGTCTTTTGGGATGGCCTGTATGGATGCTATTGTTCCCGATGTTCCTATATTATTGTTCTTATGGGTTAGGTGGCCAGTTAGGATTTCGTCGGGATACATTGATGTTATTGCTGGCATTTCTGCTATTTGGGCAATATAGAAAATATGTCGAAGGAAATTGGCGAAGCCTTTTTTCTATATGGTTTTTGTCTGTATTGATGATTTTGCTCCATGAGGGTGTGATATTCTCCATATTCCCTTTCCTTATTTTGCATACATTTGTTTATAATAAATCATTTATAAGTAAGGTTGTTAAGAATTTACTTCTATTATGGCTGCCTTCTGCTATAGCCTTGCTCGCCGTTGTTATTTTTAATGGTAGAGATAATTCTCCAGAAGTAATTTGGCAGTCATGGATGCCATGCTTCATGGCTTATCCGTTTGGTTTCAGTCTCCCTCCAATCGGTTTGGGCCCATCGTGGCTTTCTTCCTCATTGAGAGAAGGTAATCTGTTCGCAATGGAATTAACATGGAAGCCAGAATTTATTGCCGGTATTCCAGTATGGCCTTTTAATATTTATTTGCTAATTGCAATTTATTACCTTTTTACAAGGATGGAAAAATTAAAAGTTGGGAAGATAAAACAAATACCAGACCATGTACAAATGAGTAATGTATTTCTGCTTCAATTGCTATTTACGATGCCAATGTTAGGTGTTATAGGTTGTGATTGGTATCGTTCAATACCTATTTGTTGTATTACATCTTGTTTTTTGTGTTTCTTATTCCCTGAGCATCAAAACGTTCCAACAATAATTAATAGATTTTCAGGTTGGCTACAACAAAAAATTGATTATTCCTCCTATTTAAGTAGTTCATGGGTATATTATCTTGTGTTGGTGTCTCTTCCATTGTGTTATCATTGTGCTCGTCCTGGAGGAATGTTCCCATTTATTCCATTAGATTTGAAGGGGAATCTGCTTGAAACTGTAATGGAATGGATATGAAACGACTCGCTATTTTTACACCCACTTATAACCGTGCGTATGTTTTGCCGAAGTTGTACGAGAGTCTTTGTGGGCAGACATGCAAGGACTTCGAATGGCTCATCGTGGATGATGGGTCAACAGATAACACACATGAGTTGGTGGAGGCGTGGATGCATGAGGATAAGGTGACCATCCGCTATGTCTCTCAAGAGAATGGAGGTAAGATGAGGGCCTATAATAAGGCTGTCTCCTTAACTGAGACAGAACTTTTTGTATGCATTGATTCGGATGATCAGTTGGCTTCGGAGTCTGTGGTAGAGGATAGCCTGGCTTTTTGGGATATGACGACGGAAATTGGTTTCCCTGGCGGAACTACTGTTGATAAGGTGGCTGGATGGGTATCACAGCGAAAGATGCCTCATAGCCCAGACACAATACAGACGAAGCCATATTGTGGTATGTTGTGCGAGATTTGTTCCGCGACAAAAGGTGAGACCACGATATTCATCCGTACGGAAATCCTGAAAAAGTATCCATATTATGTCCATACAGGGGAGCGCTTTATTCCTGATAGTTATATTTATGATGAAATGGATGAAGAGTATCTGTTCTTGTATCATCCGTATTACTCTCAGATTTGCGATTATCAGGATGATGGACTGACTCGGAATTGGAAGGCTTGGCTTTTTAGTAATCCATATAGTTATCGTGAATATCACGCTCAACGTATTCGTTTAAGGAAACCGCGTCTTATACAGAGTATAATCTGTTATATATCTATATCGTTATATATTGGTGAGCTATTTATGGTAAAAAGATCGCCCATTCCAATACTCACGCTTTTGTTTTATCCATTAGGATGTCTAAAGTATCTTTATGACCGCTATATGCTATGGAAAATAAAGTGAGTCTTCATAAAGACGTAGCGTTTGTCTTATCATCCTGTGATAAGTGTTGCGACCTGTGGGAGCCATTCTTTACACTTCTCAAGCGCCATTGGCTAGATTTTGACTGTCGTGTGTATCTTTGTACGGATAGCAAACAGTTTTCTTTTGAAGGCTTTGACATCTCATGTCCTCTGAATATGAGGGCAGACAGTACATGGTCGGAGAACCTGATGGCTTTGTTGGAACAGGTGGATGAGGAATATGTGTTGCTGATGTTGGAAGACTTCTGGTTGAAAGTTGATGTAGATATTAATCGTCTTCATCGATATGAACAAATGATGCAGGAGGATAAGAATATCGGTTTCATCTGTCTGGTGCATCAGTTGGAACCGTCTGAAGAGAATCCGATATCTTCAGATTATCCTGAGTTGATAGAATATGGTTTCCGAATGCCTTATCGGGTAACGACTCAGGCAGGGCTTTGGCGACGTGACTATTTGCAGAGTCTGCTGCGGCGACATGAATCGGCTTGGTGGTTCGAAATGTTCGGAAGCAAAAGGAGCCGGAAGAGTTTTTACTCATCGTATGTTGTAAGAGATTCTGTATTCTCTTATGATGAAGGTGGGGTGCTGTTTCGTGGGAGTTATGTTAGCGAATATGTTAAGCCTTTTGTGGAACGTGAGGGTATCTGCCTGAATCCAAACCGGAGAATTGCCAGTAAGGTGGAATTGATGTCAGAGCAGAGCGAAATGCCAGTGTGGCAGAAACTGTCTCCTCGCTATGTGTATAAGTATCTATTATCTCATTTCTGAAAAATGAAGGGCGACGCGCATAAGAGTCTGTTGTGGAGCGGAATCCAGCAGTTTGTGACCTTCGGCATCCAGTTTGCTGTGGGTGTCGTGTTGGCACGGTTGTTAAATCCGTACGACTATGGATTGATTGCCATGCAAGGCATTTTCTTTGCCATATCCGGTGCCTTTATAGACTTTGGACTGGAGGGGGCGCTGATACAAAAGAAAGAGTGCAACAAGACTGATCTGAACACGGCATTCCTCTTCTCGCTGACCATGGCGCTGTCGATGTATGTTTTGTTGTTCTTTGGTGCACCGATGATAGCAGAATTCTATCATGCACCCATCTTAGGAAAGATGTTACGATTCTCGGCACTGGTACTCATCTTCAATTCCATGGGCATCGTTCCCAAAGCCTTGCTGCAGCGGCAGCTGCGGTTTAAGGAACTGGCAGTGGCCTCTACGACCATATCTCTATTTGCGGGTGTTGTTGCATTGTACATGGCCTATCATGGCTATGCCTATTGGGCGTTGGTTGGCCAGACTCTATTAGCTGCAGCATTGATGTGCATAGCATATTATGTTTATGCTCGATGGTGGCCGGCATTCCAGTTCTCCATGGAGTCATTCCGGCAGTTGATTACGTTTGGCTTGCCGATGTTGTTTACGTCATTGGTGCATGCTGTGTATAATAACCTGTATTCTTTGGTGATAGGGCGGCAATACAATGCCCAGCAGTTAGGGCTGTATAACAGGGCCTCAAATTTTTCGGGCTATGTATCCTATAACCTAAGCGATATGAGTATGCGGGCTTTGTATCCGCTGTTGTCGAGGGCACAGGATGACCTGGCACAGCTGAAGGTGTCGGCGTTGCGTATTTTGCACGCCTCGGCGTTTATCGCTATTCCCATCAATGTATTCCTGATGGTGAAAGCGGAGGATATCATTCGCATCTTGCTCACCGAAAAATGGTTGGAGATGGCACCGCTGATGCAGATTCTCTGTATCTCAAGTTTGGCATATGTGGTATCGAATCTGCATTTTAACCTGTTCAAGGCCATTGGTCGGACGAATATCCTTTTTATCTGTGAACTGATTAAGAAGATCTTAGGCATTACTGTACTGTTAGTCACGTTCCGATATGGATTGTTGGTGATGGTGCAGGGCATCTTAGTTTATTCGGTGTTGAATATCCTCATCAGCTCCTGGTTCGTCTATCGGTTTATGAATATTACCCTGATGGAGCAGATCAAACAGGTTCATATCGTGACCCTCAATGCTCTGATACCAGTCATTGCGTGCGTCATTTGGTCATCGTTGGTGGATGACCTTTATCTCCGCTTTGCCCTATGCTTCGTGTCGTACTTTGTGATTTATGGGCTTTTGGGCTTTTTGGTGAAGGATAAGGCGATTGACTTCTTGATGGGCTATTTCAAAAAGGGTGAATCATGATTGAAATCAGGGTCTATGCGACAACAATAGCCTCTACGATCCCCATGGCGGTCTATTGGGGCGCCTTGGCGGTGTTTGTCATAGGCGTATTCATCTTGTTGCTGTGGAAGGGTCTTAAGATTGGCGGACGTTATGCTTCAGTATTGCTGTTGGGGGAATGGGTGGCATTGATGTTATGCGCTACCATTATCTTTAGGACTGCCAGTGCTGAAAGGGGCATCCGGCTTATTCCGTTCTCCAGTTATTGGGACTTCGGACCGCATGGCTATCTGTTGGAGATGGTGGCAGAGAATATCTTGAATATGATTTTGTTTGTTCCTGTGGGCTTTCTGTTAGGATGTGGCTTCATGGGCATGACGTGGAAAAGAGCACTATTAATAGGAAGTGGTCTATCGGTATCGATAGAACTTTTGCAACTGTTATCACTTAAAGGGTATTATGAGGTGGATGATGTGTTGCATAATACTTTAGGATGTCTCATAGGCTATGGAGTATATACATTATTGTACCATTGTTTCAAATTTGTGGGTTAAATTATTCTAATTATTCAAGTTTGTTTATAAAATATAGTATCTTTGTGGTCTAATTTGAAGATAATGAGACATTAATTCGGCTACAGCCGCAATGATAGAAGCATTTAACGGACATAATTAATGTGAATATGAGAGATATTGCAATATTTGGCGCAGGTGGTTTTGGCCGCGAAGTCGCTTGCCTTATAAAAAAGATAAATGAAAGAGCCTTTACGTGGAATCTTATAGGTTTTTATGACGATAACATAGATTTGAAAGGCAAAATGATTTCTCATTACGGGACTTGCCTAGGAGGAATGGAAGAATTAAATTCTTATGGAAAGGAGTTAGATGTTATTATTGCAATAGGCAGTCCGACGACAATGAAAGTTATTTCTAGAAAGATTACCAACCCTAACATCCATTTTCCGAATATCATTCACCCCGATACTGTAATGACCGATCCTGAAACAGTTTATATAGGAAAAGGTAACATAATACAAGCCCATTGTACTTTTTCATGTGATGTAACTATTGGTGATTATAATGTGTTAAATGGAGGTGTTGTTTTTGGTCACGATGTTATAGTGGGGTCTTATAATACCTTCATGCCCGCAGTTAGAGTCTCTGGAGAGGTCAAAGTTGGAAACGAGAATTTCTTTGGTGTTGGCTCTATAGTTCTCCAACAACTTAAAATTGGGGAAAATGTCCGTCTAAGTGCAGGTTCTGTTTTAATGACTAAGCCTAAAGATGGACAGTTGTATATTGGGAACCCCGCTAAAGTATTTAAATATTAAGTTGGAAACATATTATTAACATTTTAAATTTTATAATTATGGATATTAAGGATTTTATTGAGAATTTTGCAAATCAGTTTGATGACACCGATGCTAGTGAAATTCAGGCAGGAACAAATTTCCGCGATCTGGAAGAGTGGTCCTCTCTTATTGCGTTAAGTGTTATTGCTATGGTAGATGAAGAATATGACGTAACCCTTAAGGGAGACGATATTAAGAATGCAACTACCGTAGAAGATTTATTCAACACAGTAAAAGTAAAGGCTGAATAAGACTATGGCTTTTCTGGAATTTAAAAACGTGCGGATCGCTGGCATCAGTGTCGGCGTTCCAAAGCACGTAGAGAAGACGGTATCAACGACATCGGAGTATGATGCTGCAAGTTTTGTGGAGGCGACAGGAGTGGAAGAAAAGCGGTTTAGCAACGATTTCACAACCAGCGACCTATGCCTTGCTGCAGCAGAGAAGTTGATAGATGATTTGAAATGGGATAAAAAAGAGATTGATGCGCTCATCTTTGTATCGCAAACACCTGATTACATCCTTCCTGCCACATCTTGTGTTTTGCATGGCAAACTTGGATTAAAGAAAGATTGTTATGCAGAAGATATTAATTTGGGATGTTCTGGTTGGGTCTATGGTTTGAGTACCATTATGGCTCTTATGCAAGGCGGCGAAATTAAGAAGGCACTTCTTTGTGCCGGAGATGCACGCAAACAGGCCTGGGAAGAACCCGATCAGTTGTTTGGATATGCAGGAACAGTTACAGCTGTTGAATATGGTGACTTCAAAGGTAGTTACAAGTTTAATATGGGTAGCGATGGCACAGGCTATGATGCTATTATCCGTCCCGAAGGGGGGTGCCGGAATCAGCTGAATGAACATTCACTGGAACTTCATGACTGCGAAGATGGCAGAAAGCGTCACAACCTGCAAACCCTTATGAAAGGCATGGATGTTTTTGCATTTGGCATTACTACAGCCCCTAAGAGTATAAAAAAACTGGCTGAGCATTATGGATTTGATTATAATGATTACAAATACTTCGTATTGCATCAGGCCAATTATAAGATGAATGAAACAATCCGTAAGAAACTTAAGTTGGAGGAAGAAAGAGTGCCATACAGTATGAGGCATTTTGGTAATACTTCTTCTGCTTCTATCCCAGTAACCATTGCTACTCAGCTGAAAGATAAAATGGCTGAACCAACAAAGATTATAGGGTGTGGTTTCGGCGTAGGTCTTTCTTGGGGAACTGTCGCTTTTGAAACTGAAAATCTATTTATTTCAGATTTGGTGGAACTATGATGTATAATCCGTTTAAATTAGATGGGAAGACCATATTGGTAACAGGTGCATCATCTGGCATCGGCAAACAAACTGCTATAGAGTGTTCAAAATTAGGGGCTTCAGTCATTATTACAGGCCGAGATGAAACCAGATTGCAGCAGACTTTCGATGAGCTAGAGTCTCAGAATAATAGTCACAAAAAAGTAATAGCAGATTTGCTTATTGAAGAAGATGTGGAAAAACTGATTTCGGAAGTAGGGAAAGTTGACGGTGTGGTCCTCTGTGCTGGTAAAGGCTTGACGTTGCCTGTACAATTCTGTACAAGAGAAAAATTTGATGATATATTTAATATCAATTTCTTTTCCCCGATAGAGGTGCTACGTCTTTTATTTAAAAAGAAGCTCATTAATAAAGAAGGCTCTGTTGTCATTTTAGCTTCTCTTGGTGGAACACAAATATACAGTGGAGGAAACTCAATTTATGGAGCCTCGAAGGCTGCACTTAATTCTATGATGCGATTCTGTGCAAAGGAATTTGCACCAAGAAAGATACGTGTCAACAGTATCTGCCCAGGAATGGTAGATACGCCTTTAATACATCGAGGAACCGTTTCTGATGAGCAACTTGAACAAGATAAGGAACGCTATCCTCTAAAGCGATATGGCAAACCTGAGGATATTGCATATGCTTGTGTTTATCTTCTGAGCGACGCCTCATCATGGATGACAGGGCAAGATATAGTATTAGACGGTGGCGTATCAATTAAATAATAACGGTATGAGCGATATAAGGAATCAAGTATTAGATGTTATATCAGAAGCCTTGAATGTAGAAAAAGGAGTGTTGTCAGATGATCTGTCTATTGGAGGCATTCCAGAATGGGATTCTGTAGGCAATCTGGCCATTATAAGTGCAATTGAGGAGAAAATGGAGATTGAGATACCTCTGGATGATCTCTTTGATCTTACATCAATCACAGCACTTGTTGAAGAAGTTGAGAAGTTGAAAGCATGAAATTAGATTTAAGTTATAGCCCGCTGTTGACAGCCATTTATAACCACAGCGTTGAGATACCAGATAAAATTGCCTTAATAGAAGGTGATAATATGGTAACTTATTCGCAATTATGGCGAGCCATTGAGCATGCATCTAAAGATCTGGAGAAAGAAGGTTTTAAAAAAGGAGACCGACTTATACTTCAGGCTTCCAAAGAGTTGTTTTTTGTCTATCGCTATTTTGCATGCCATTTAATTGGTGTTATTGCAGTAGTGGTAGATCCCGCATCGACCGAGGAGCGTATGTCATACATTCGAGACATCATCAAACAAAAAGGAATGATTGCCGATGATACAGCGGACTTGATGTTTACTACAGGAACAACCGGAGCACCTAAGGGTGTATGTTTGTCACATGCTAATATAGCAGGTTCGGCTGAGAATATCAATGCCTTTATTGGAAACACCTCTGAAGAGGTTGAGGTACTTGGTCTGCCACTAAGTCATTCTTTTGGCTTGGGACGTTTGCGTTGTACATTGCTCAAAGGTGCTACTATGGTGCTTGTTGGAAACTTTGCCAACTTAAAAGTATTTTTTAATGCTTTGGAGCAATATCATGCTACAGGTTTTGGTATGGTACCAGCAGTATGGCAATATATCAGGAAATTCAGTGGTACTAGAATAAGCAAGTTCTCTTCTCAAATAAAATATATTGAAATAGGAAGTGCATCTATGCCTGTTGAGGACAAAGAGTTGCTGATACAATTGTTTCCCAATACTCGAATCTGTATGCATTATGGCTTGACCGAGGCTTCTCGTAGTTTCTTTATGGAATTCCATAGTTGTAAGAACAATCTTTCAACAATTGGAGTACCAGCATCTTCATTAGTTCAAGCAAAGATTATTGATGAGAATGGCGTAGAATGCAAAACAGGAGAAGACGGTGAGGTATGTGTGAAAGGTAATATGGTGATGCACTCTTATTTTTTACCAGAGGACAATAAGAATGCCTTCTTTGGAGAATATTTCAGGACGGGCGACTGGGGGCATCAAGATAAAGACGGGTTATTTTATCTAACAGGTCGAAAGAAAGAACTAATCAATGTTGGGGGCAAGAAGATTAGCCCGGCATTGATAGAAGACGCTATTCTATCACTTGGAATCGCGGACTGTGCATGTGTTTCAATACCTGATCCCAGTGGAATATTAGGAGAAGTTCCCAAGGCTTTTTTGGTTCAGGGGAAGAGCGATTTCTCTATCGAAGATATCAAAAGCAAACTTTCATCTATATTAGAACCATTCGAAATACCTGTCTCATATGAATGGATTGATAACATCCCTCGCACTTCATCAGGAAAGATTCAAAGATTAAAGTTGAAGTAAGAAATTATATATGTCGTCATTAACGATAAAAAATGTTCGTATTGCGGGCATGTCAGCCTGCGTACCCCAAAAAATAGAAGAAAACCGTTCACTCAATATATTCCAAAATGTAGCAGAAGCTGAGAAGGTGATAGCTTCAACGGGTATTGAGCGTAGACATATTGTAGAGCCAGGAACAACTGCATCAGATTTGGCAGTAGTTGCTGCAGAGAAAATTATTGCTGATTTAGGATGGGAGAAAGATAGCATAGACCTTCTTGCCTACGTCTGTCAGAGCAGAGACTTTATAGCACCACAAACGGCTTGTATTCTTCAAGACAGGATAGGCTTGAGCCAAGGTTGTTGTGCTATTGACCTCCCGTTTGGATGCTCTGGCTTTGTTCATGGAATGAGTGTTGTATCTTCAATGCTTTCACATGGTGGATTAAAACGTGGATTGCTGATTAATGCGGAGACTAATTCCATAAATCGAAGTCAGAATGACAGAACAGTCAAGCCACTGTTCGGAGATGCTGCTACAGTTACTGCTCTGGAATTTGATGAAAAGGCAAAGCCCATGAATTTCGTTTTCGGAGTCGATGGGAGTGGCTATCAAAGCATATGGACGAAATATGGAGGAATGCGATTCCCGACAACAATAGAATGTCTCGAAGAAAAGGAAGTGGAACCTGGTGTATGGCGTAAAGGTACTGATATGGTTGTTAATGGTATGGACGTGTTTGCCTTTGCAATTAAACGACCTCCAAGATCGCTGAAGGAATTGATAGAAGTATTCTCGATTGATGTCGAGAAGATTGATTATTTGTTGTTACATCAGGCAAATAAGTTTATTGATGAAAAGATACGCAAGTCACTGAAAATTCCCGAGGAAAAGGTTCCATATTGTCTGCAGGAATATGGCAATGTAACAAGCGCTAGTATTCCACTAACGCTTGTTAGTCAGTGTAAAGATAATATTTCAAATAAAGAAAATCATTGTATTGCCTGCGGCTTTGGTATAGGTCTGGAATGGGGAAGCATGGAGTTTAATATAGATAATATAAAATGTTTGAAAGTAATTAATTATTAATTTTTAACACTAGTGAATTTTTAATAATATGTTAGATTATGAACATTAAGCAATTACAAATAACTGATGACCTGCAACGGCAAATAATAGTCGGTCGTGAATTAATGTCTACTTATGATGAGAATATGATGAATTATTTATCGCATCAGTATGACAAAGTTAATATATGGCAGGGTTATAATTCTAAAGAAGAGATGCTTTGTAAGGCTGTATATGATTATTGGGTCTACGGTTTTACGCCCGAGCAACAAATATATTATCAGTTGTATAATAAAAATCATAACGAAAAGAAAGAATATATTTCTCTTCAATCAGAATTCATATATAAGGCTAGATTAAATGCAAAAGCAGATTTGCACTATTTGGAGGATAAATACGAAGCCTATAAACTACTGGAGCCATATTACAAAAGGGAAATGGTCAAAATTTGCTCAGAGGCAGACTACTCTATTTTTCTCGATTTTATCTCTCGTCATCCTGTGTTTATTGTAAAACCGTTAGGTCTTAGTAATACACGAGGAATTGACGTTGTAGATTCAAATAATTATAGTGATAAAAAGGCCTTATTTTTGTCATTTCTCAATATTGGGAAGAATTTTAAATACGATTATATAACAAACAAAGGAATATTAGAAGGAACAGTATTAGAGGAAATCGTTAAGCAGGATCAGTCTTTTGGAATATTTAGTCCCAAGTCTGTCAATGTTGTTAGGATATCAACGATAAGATTGAATGGAAGGATTATTATCTACGGTCCATGGTTAAAAGTTGGAGTTAGCGACGATATCGTTGTAGGAGGAGCCCGCGATGCAGTGCTTGCGGGAATTGATAGTAAAACGGGCATAATCTATACGGATGCAATGTCAGACTTAGGCGTGATTTATGAAAGACATCCTGTTTCGGGATTACAATTCAAGGGATTTCAAATTCCCCGATGGAATGAGCTCATATCAATAGCAACCAAAGTGGCAAATCAATTGAAATCGACTATAAATTACGTTGGATGGGATTTCGTTTTGACACCAGATAAGGGCTGGGTTATTATTGAAGGTAATTATTGGGGACAGATTTTCAAACAATTTGTAGAGCATAGAGGGGTAGCTAAAGAATTTGGAGACTTAATTGGATGGCATATGGAAGACGGGAAATTCTGGTGGCAATATAAAATCCGTCAAATTGAAAAATCGGCAGGTTTGTCGGAATAGGGTATAGTAATCACTCAAAAAAGCTTTATGTTATTTGAAGAATTAGAGAAAGATTATAGATTCCGAGAAGGTTATCATACCTGCATTAATTGTGGTACCTGTACTGCAGTATGCCCGGCAGCAGAGTTTTATCGCTATGATCCAAGAAAGATTGTGGATATTGTCCAGACAAGGGATGATGAACAGATTGAAAAATTATTGAAATCTGATACGATCTGGTATTGTGGTGAATGTATGAGTTGTGTTACGCGTTGTCCAAGGAAAAATGGTCCAGGGCTTGTCATCATGGCATTACGGGATTTGAGCATTCGATTTGGCTATTTCGTCGAGTCTGAAAAAGGACGCCAGATATTACCGCTTACTCATATATTCTATAAAAACATTTTAAAGTATGGATATTGCGTTCATCCTGAAACATTTAAATGGGATGACCATAAGGAATCCGGCCCAGTGTTCAAGTGGCATCTTGAGCATCTGGAGAAAAGTATGAAGCGTCTTGGAGCAAATTATAAGGGTGAAGGCCCTGGGGTTCTTCGGGCAATCCCTCAGGAGTCCCTGGATGAACTACAGGCTATTTTTGATGAAACGGGAGCTACGGAGCGTATCCACTTGGTAGAGGCCTTCTCAGAGAAGAAAGCTTCGGAGATGGATGTCCCTATGGATGAATATGAGAAGACTGCATTTGAATATTGTTCAGATAATCATTTTAACGGATGATTTACGAAGGCAAACAAAAAATATGGGCTGATTACCAAAAAGAGATTCCAGACGATCATTGGTACTATGTACGCAGTTGTATCAGACAGAATTTCTTTCCAGCCAGTGAAAGAATGTTTACGGAGATAACACGAAATGTTCTTCATAAAGATGTTTTTGAGACCCCGTATCATACAACCTGTGGTGGTATTGCCTATCACAATGATGTAATACCTCAGGAAACTGTGATGACCATTATAGCCCGTCAGTTTTCGCTTATGACAGAGGCTGGATATGAGAATTATGCGGCCAGTTGCATTACATCCTTTGGAAATTATGCTGAGACACTTGAAACATGGCGCGAGTTTCCTGAGTTAGAGACTCGCATCAGAGAGCATCTCTGGAAATCATGTAAACGAGAATTCAACAAGCCCAAGTATCTTGCTCATTCCAGTGATCTGATATATCATTGGCGTAACGAGATAGCTGAACATGCAAAGTTCCGTCTCATCAATAAGGAGACGGGTGAACCTCTTCGCATAGCTGAACACATTGGATGTCATTATGCAAAGATGTTCCCTAGTAAAGGAGTCGGAGGAGCCGAGTACCCATATGTCCTCTGTGGTATGATTGAGGCATGGGGAGGTCAGGTTATTGACTATCCGGAACGAAGACATTGCTGTGGTTATGGTTTCAGACAATACCATGCGAAAGCCAATAGGGGGTATAGTATTTCTAATACCTATAAGAAATTTGAGTCAATAGAACCCTATCATGTTGATGCCATTATTACCAATTGTCCAGGCTGTCCTTATTTCTTGGATCGCTGGCAATATGTTATAGCCGAGCAGACAGGAAAGACTTATGGACAGAACGGTTATGGAATTCCAGTCCTGACTTATGAAGAACTAGCTGGTATAGTTTTGGGGTATGACCCATGGGATCTCGGGCTTCAGTTACACCAAGTGGCAGTAGAACCTCTTCTTGACAAGATAGGTGTAGAATATGACCCGAAAGCAAAATACGAGGGACTGAATAAAGAGGACTTGTTAAAGCCTGAAATGCCTAAATCCATAAAATGTTGTTAGACATGAAAGAGAATGTAGTTATTTTAGGTGGAGGCATAGCTGGTATGGAAGCAGCGAAGCAGTTGCTTCTACTCCAGTACAATCCAATTATAGTGGAGAAACAAGATTATTTAGGTGGTCATGTTGCAAAATGGAATAAATTGTTTCCGGATATGTCTTCTGCCCAAGAACTAGTACGTGACCTTGGAGAACAAATTACAGATGCGAATATTTTCCTAGAAACTAGAGTAAAGTCTATAAACCGTCTCAGTGATGGCTATGTTGCAATGCTCTCAAATGGAGTCAGTATAGCATGCAGAGCCATTTTGATGACAACAGGCTTTAATTTGTTTGATGCAACCAAAAAGGAGGAGTATGGCTATGGTGTATATAACCATGTGATTACGAATTTAGATTTGGAATCATGGTTTAATGGTAATTATGACAAGAGAATTCCGGAAAGCCCCCAAACGATAGGATTTGTTCATTGTGTTGGTTCCCGTGATTTGAAGGCCGGTAACAGTCAGTGCTCGAAAGTCTGTTGCGTCACAGCGATAAAACAGGCCATAGAGATGAAACAGAAATTCCCAGATGCCCAGATTTATTGTTTTTATATGGACTTGCGATTATTTGGAAAGAAATACGAGGATTTCTATATTTCCGCTCAGAAAGATTATCAAGTGCAGTTTATAAGAGGTAGAGTGTCGGAAGTTGGAGAGACTATTGATGGTAGTCTTCAGGTGAAGGCCGAGGACACTCTTTTGGGTAAACCCCTGAAAGTAAAAATTGACCTCTTAGTTTTAATGTCTGGCATTTTGTGTAACTCACAGGCGACAGACGTGGCAAGGATGATAGGTCTTTACATTGATGACGACGGCTTCTTAAAGAGCAGTAATAATGTAAACTGCATTACAACTTCCAATAGGAATGGCGTATTTTATGCCGGAGCATGTACAGGGGCAAAGACCATTCCTGAGACTATAGCAGAAGCCGATTCGGCTGCATTAGAGATTCACCGTTATTTGAAGAGCTTATGATAGATTTTGGCTTTAAAATAAGCAAAAGCTCAACTATTGATATAGAAAAGGCAGACACTTCGTACTATGAGCAGTTGTGTCTGACCGAACCTGATGCCCGCATCTGCATGAACTGTGGATCATGCTCTGCAACTTGCACAGCCGCACCTTTTGGACACATGAGTATAAGACTGGTCATCATGAAATTGCAGCGTGGTGAGGATGTTAGGAGCATGCTTACTCGTTGTCAGCTTTGCGGAAAATGTATGATGGTTTGTCCCCGTGGTATCAATACACGGCATTTAATACTTGAAATCTGTAAGAACTATGGTTGATCGTATTTCTTCGGGCTTTGATTGGTTCGTACTTCCATTTCTGATAGGTATTGTATTTGTACTAGGCTATTGCATATTGGGAGTATTTAAAATATTCTATCAACTTTCGATGAGCGAAAGGAAAAGACTTGTTCTTTCCCTTATGAATCCCAAGATTATCTACAAAGATATTCGTGATATATTCTTGGATTGTCTCTTGCATGTTAGATTATGGAAACGTAATCGCCTGCTTGGCTATATGCATTCCAGCATAGCATTCGGATGGTTTATGCTTATAGTTCTGGGGCACGTTGAAGTGCTATTGTTTTTCCCTCAGAGATTACATTATTTATATTATCCGATTTTTTTCAATTTTTTCGTCGCTGAGACAGGATCTTCACTGATACATTCAGTGATGTTCTTCTTGTTGGACTTTTTCCTGTTGGTTATTCTCAGCGGCATAGCCCTAGCCATGTTTAAAAGGCTGCATTCATTGGTATTTGGCATGCGTCGGACAGCGCAGCCATCCTTGATAAACCGTATAGGAATGTATGCTTTGTGGTCAATTTTTCCATTGCGACTACTGGCTGAGAGTTTTACGGCACATCTCAGTGGAGGTTCATTCTTGATACTTCCAACGAACTGGATAATACGTCAGGTATTTGGAAATAATCCAGACGCGATTTTCTTTTGGTGGGCATATTCAATAGCATTGGCAGTTTTTTTCTTTGTTCTGCCATTTTCAAGATATATGCATATCCCAGCAGAGATGTTTCTGATACCGCTGAGGAATGCAGGTTTATGTCTTACAAATGCCCGTCGGGGCTTTGCCAAGGTTCAGGTACTTTCATGTCCCAATTGCGGAGTCTGTATTGATGCCTGCCCAATGAGCGCCGATAAAGCCAATATCAAAGATGCGACAGTGTATTTGACCCGACAACTGCGTTGCGGAAATGAGCAAAGGGTTACAGAAATCAGCGACAAGTGTCTATTGTGCGGAAAATGTCAAACAGTCTGTCAGGTTGGAGTTAATGGAGCAGGACTAAGAGTTCATGTCAGGTCAGAACGTACTTATAAGTTAAAACCTGATTTTACTGAAATAGATTCTTCAAGTCTTATAGCATCTGGAGGAAATGTTCTGTATTATAGTGGATGTATGAGCAAATTAGTTCCTTCGATAGGCAAAAGTATGGAATCAATATTTCGAAACGCAGGTGTTGATTATAACTGGATGGATCGTGAAGGCGGGATGTGTTGTGGCAGGCCTATGTATATGACTGGTCGTGTAAAAGAGGCGGATCAAATTGTTCAAAAGAATGAGGCAGCCATCTTAGCACATGGCGCAAAGACACTTGTTGTCAGTTGTGCTATATGTTATAGAATGTTCAAAGAGAGATATAACCTGCCAGGTATACGGGTAGTTCATTATGTACAATATATCGAAGAACTGCTTTCGGCAGGCCTGTTGAATATAGACAGAAGTGATATCTGCTATGTATATCACGATCCATGTGAACTCGGCAGAGGTTGTGGAATATATGAGGAACCTAGATTGCTTCTTGGAAAGATAGCTGGTATAGCAGAAGCTGAAAAGAACAGAGGGGAAAGTGTATGCTGCGGAGGATCTTTGGGATCATTGTCTTTGGGCTTTTCAAAACGTGAGAAAATAACCAAGGCTTCTCTGATGAACCTGTATACAAGCAATGCCGATGCTATAGCAACAGCATGTCCGCTATGTCAAACTACACTTGCTAGATATGCAGACCGGCCTGTATGGGATATTGCAGAAATAGTTGAATCATTAATAAAAAAATAAGTATATGGCTAGATTTGAAGAAACAAGGTATCATCTTTTGAACGTAAAAAACGGTCGTGAATTTGATGATAAGGGTTGGACATTGGCAGATCCAGAAGGAGGAGAGCCTTCATTGGTGCGAGCCATTTATGAAAATGAGCATTTTGAACCCCGTGAAGATTTGGACGGCATTTACCGCTATGCTAATTGGATGCCTATTAGAAGAACGTTGCGCAACTCTTGTGCTCCGGTAACTTACAAGTCAAAGAATTTAGCTCAATTTTTAGGTCTGGAGAATCTCTATATCACATTCTCTGGCTGGAATCCCAAGATTGGTGCCAGGATGACAACGTGTTCTTTTAAAGAAACCGAGGCTTATTCTGTACTTGCACGAATGGATCCTAAAGAGAAACGTATTTTGGTCGTTCAGTCCGCTGGAAATACGGCTCGTGCTTTCGCATATGTATGCTCTGAAAATAAAATACCGGTGGTAATTTGTGTTCCTCAGGATAATTTGGAAGATTTGTGGTTCCATAAGCCATTGCATTCATGTGTAAAACTGATAGCAGTACCTCATGGATGTGATTATTATGATGCCATTAGCCTAGGAGAGAAACTAGCTTCTGATCCACACTATTTGTTGGAAGGCGGTGCGAAGAATGTGGCTCGACGAGATGGTATGGGAACGACGGTTCTCAGTTGTGTTGAGAAGATGGGGCGTATACCCGATGCGTACTTTCAGGCAGTAGGATCGGGAACAGGTGCTATAGCTGCTTGGGAGAATGCTGAGAGATTAGCAAAAGATGGTCGGTACGGTGAAAATAAAATGCGTGTCTATGTAGCGCAGAACGAGCCATTTACGTTGATGTATGATTCGTGGAAAGCCTGTACACGAGCTTTGGTAGATCTGGATCCTGATGAAGGCAGAAATTATGCAGAACGAGTTATTGCTACAGTTCTTTCAAACCGCAAGCCGCCATATAGTATAGCAGGTGGTCTTTACGATGTTTTGAAGGCGAGTGGGGGAGATTTTTTTGTCGCATCCAATAATGATATCATCTATTGGCTGTTGCAGTTCCGTAACAAAGAAGGATATGATCTTTTACCAGCTCCGTGCGTTGCGGTAACAGCACTCGCAAAAGCGGTTAAAGAGGGCGTGGTAAAGAAAGATGAGTTCATTATGTTAAATTGCACTGGAGGTGGACTGCTTGACTCAATGTCAAAAGGATATGTTTTGAAGGAACCTGATTTGGTGCTTTCGCCTGACCTACCTTCATCAGAAATTATTGAGAAAATATCGGGATTGTTTTAATCATTAAAAGGTTAGTATTATGGATTTTAATGTAAAAGAATTCGCCAAGAAGCATAGCGTACCTTTCTATCTCTTTGATGAACAATTGTTCTTAGATAATATGGACAGACTGTCGACAACATTTCAGTCTGTATACCCAGACTATCATGTAGCTTATTCTTTCAAGACAAACTATACCCCCTATATATGTCAGCTAGTCAAAGAGAATGGTGGGTATGCAGAGGTTGTTTCTGATATGGAATATGCATTAGCTCGTAAGCTTGGGTATGTCAACAAGATGATTATCTATAATGGACCATTCAAGGGCGCATTATTAGAAGAACACTTGCTTGCGGGTGGTATTGTAAATGCAGACAATTATAATGAGTGTGAAAGGATATGCGCTTTGGCAGAGTCTCACCCAGAGAAAGATTTTAAAATCGGACTACGTTTAAATCTCGATTTAGGCGCAGGTTTTATTTCGAGGTTTGGAATGGTAGAGGATAGCGAAGATATGCTTAGAAGTGTAGAACTTATCAAAAAACATCGAAATCTTCATGTAGTAGGAATGCATTGCCATATTAAGGCGCCTCGTGATCCAGAAGCATGGAATCGTCGTTCTAAGATTATGATTGCAGCAGCTGACAAATATGTAGAGGGCATACCTGAATACATCAGTCTTGGAAGTGGAATGGTTCCAGGTGAGTATAGTCAATATGCCGATGATTTTGAGAATTACAAACCAACTTATCAAGAGTTCGCAGACAAAATGTTTGCACCTTTTATTGAACATTACCCAGCAGATAAGCGACCTATTGTATTTACCGAACCAGGAAGAGCGCTTATCACAAGATATATCAGATTCTTTGCCAAAGTCGATAACTTTAAGGAGGTTAGAGGCAGGAAGCTAGCAACTACCAATGGAAGTTTTCATAATATTGGTGAGATTTATTCACAAGCTAGAATTCCCATCATTGTTCACCATAATTCTGAGGGGAAGTATTATGATAAGATAGATATCATGGGGTATACTTGTCTGGAACAAGATGTGATGTTTCCGGCATATGAAGGGAAACTTGCAGTTGGAGACTATATAGAGTTCCGAAATGTAGGTGGGTATTCTATAGTTTATAAACCACAGTTCATTTATCCCCAATGTCCGATGTATACCTTACATCATGACGGGAAAACGGATTTAATTATGCGACAGGAAACTGTTGATGATGTTCTTGTAAAGTTTATATAACCCAACATCAGTCTATTGATGTTGAGATAGTCACATTATTATATAAAAGATGAGTATTATAAAGAAGCTAAAACTCTATCGCGTAAAGACAGTATTATTATATATTGTAAAGAGTTGGGAGAACAGTGCATTTGTTATTGTACAGTCTCCGGAATCCAAACGTTTAACTGTTTATTTTGACCTCATATGGTCATTCGTAAAGTTGGGAGCAGATTTCAATGATTATTGTACTTTCTCGTTTTGGAACAAAAATCGCAATGAGAAAGATTCTTTTATAACATTGCGTAGAAACGACAAATTAAGATTCTCATTTAGTACCCCTCGGGTATATAACCTGTTTTTGGATAAGGATGCTTTTAATAGGCGTTTCTCAAAGTGGGTAAAACGAGGATTCATATCCACAAATGAGGCGGCTTGGAAAGAAATAGCCGATTTTATAGAAAGATATGATGCTGTAATCGCAAAGCCGTTAACAGATTATGGTGGGCATGGCGTTATGAAGTTAGATAAATCTTCTTCAGGCTATTCTGAGAAATTGAACGAGTTAAGACGTATAATTGAATTAGAGAAAGGCAGATATATAATTGAGGAAGTTATCGAAAATACGGATAATATAAAAAGAATTGCACCGTCTTCTCTCAATACAATACGTTTGGTTACTGTCATTGATAATTCTGGAGAATTGCATATTATCGCATCTCTGCTTCGTATGGGTAATGGGAAAGCAAATACAGATAATTATCATGATGGGGGAATGGCTTGCGAGATTGATTTAGATAAGTGTGAGCTTAAAGGTATTGCCAAGGGAATGAATTGCGTAAAGTATGAAAAGCATCCTTTCTCTGGGATTCAGTTTAATGGCTTTCCTGTCCCTGAGATTAAGCAATGTGTGGAAATCATAAATGAAGTTGCATTCACCGAACCTGAAGCACGATATGTGGGTTGGGACTTTGCGGTAACACCCAAAGGCGTTGAACTTCTTGAAGGCAATATTCCTCCAGGTGAAGATATTACGCAGTTGAATTTAAGAAAAGGTTATTGGTATCAAATGTTAAAATGGAAATAAACAAAATGAATAGCATCAAGTTGAATAATGGCATTGAGATGCCACAAATTGGAATGGGGACATTCTTAATTCCACAGGAAGAAATTTCCCGTACAATCGGGCGTGCATACGAATTGGGTTACAGGCAGTTTGATACTGCTTGGAGATATCGGAATGAAGGTGCTATAGCCCAAGCGTTGAAGGACAACGGAATCAAACGGGAAGATGTTTTTATTACTACGAAAGTGAATGCGGATGCTCTTTACTTTTTTAGATATTGGTATGGGAAACACCGTATTTTCAACGTGAGAAACTTCAAGTCGATTAGAAGAGCTGTCGAGGAGTCGTTTGAGCATTTGGGAACAGATTATATTGATCTTTTCCTTGTTCATTGGCCATGGCCTATGTTCTTAAAGATGTATGAAGTCTTGACGGAGTTTTATAAAGAAGGAAGGATTCGCGCCATTGGTGTGTGTTCATTCTTACCGCCGCATCTTGAAGCCTTAAAAACAGTTTCCGATGTCGTACCTGCCGTTAATCAGTTTGAAATCAGCCCACTGAATACTCAGAAACAATTGATTAAATACTGTCAAGAAAGGGGTATTGCTGTGGAAGCCATGTCTACATTCAGTCATTTCCGCTCTAATACTCCAAGGACAGAGATAACCCAGAATCCCGTGATTAAGGAGATTGCAGATGTAAAGGGTAAATCCATCGTCCAAGTGATACTCCGTTGGCTATATCAACAGGAAATTATCCTTATTCCCAAAACATGGATTGATGAACATTTGCAGGAAAATATCAATATCCTTGATTTTGAATTAACACCTGAAGAAATGGCAACTATAGACTCGTTGGATCAAGGTAAATTCCTGAATTATAATCCTTATAGTATTCTATCTACGCTCCCCAAGAAATTCAATACTTGGAAAGGGTTCAACAATGAACTTAAATAGCTGTTGTTTTCGCAAATACAACTACTGTCAAGGGCGTTGCTATATACCCTCAAATTGGAATGATGTTCTGAGATGCATCGAGACGAGGCGTTGCTGATTGACAAGCTTGTAAGAAGGAATGCGTTATTAGAACCGATTAATTATTTTTTTTAAGAAAAATGTATAAACATTTTTTTAAGAGATTTTTTGATTTTTGGATATCGCTCATAGTGCTGATTATCATCAGCCCTATATTGCTGGTGGTGACCTTATGGTTGCACTTTGCAAATAAAGGTGCCGGGGCATTCTTTTTCCAAGAGAGACCGGGAAAGGATGGGAAGATATTTAAGGTGATTAAGTATAAGACCATGACGGATGAGCGGGATGCGGAAGGAAATTTGTTGCCTGATGAAGTCCGGTTGACAAAGGTTGGCAAATTTGTGCGTTCGACATCGATAGATGAGTTGCCACAGTTAATAAATGTATTGAAGGGTGATATGGCACTGATAGGGCCAAGACCATTGTTGGTGCAATATTTGCCTCTCTATTCACCTGAGCAAATTCGAAGGCATGAGGTAAGACCTGGGATAAGTGGCTGGGCACAGTGTCATGGAAGAAATGCTATCAGTTGGACAGAGAAGTTTAAGTTGGATGTCTGGTATGTGGATCATGTGAGCCTGATGACGGACTTGAAGGTTATCTGGATTACGATAATGAAAGTGCTGAAGCGTGATGGCATCTCACAGGAGGGGAATGCAACGATGGAGGCGTTTAATGGGAAGAATTGAAATCAATAAATATTATCATGTCAGATAGAAAAACTATTTACCTCTGCCTGGCTCATATGAGCGAGGAGGGGTGGGAACAGAAATACGTAAAAGAGGCGTTTGATACGAACTGGGTGGTGCCGCTCGGTCCCAATGTTAACGCGTTCGAAGCAGAGCTTGAAGCTTTTGTTTCGGATGTAAGATGTGAGAAGGAAGATGGAAGAGGGAAGATGGAAGATGGAAGATGTTTGCCACAGGAACAGATGGATAAGATGACGGATCAGGAGTTGGCTATATGGTATAATGACCATGTCATCTATCCGGATAAGGTCAGGATCAACAGATACTATCTGCATCATTATTCTTTCATCAAGGACATCCAGATGATCTTCTGTACAGTGCTTGGGAAGAAAATGGAGTATGCGGGTGAGGTGATATAGATGTGATGAAAGAACATAAATATAAAATGAGGGACAGATATGGTTCATGATGAAAAGGTGAAGGATTACGGTATGGTGTCGATAGTAATGCTATCGCATAACCGGGCCCAGTATGTGGAGGAAAGCGTCAGGAGCGTGATGGCGCAGACGTACCAGAACTGGGAGCTGCTGTTTGTGGATGACAATTCGAAGGACAACACCATCACGATGATGATGGACCTGAAAAATGAGGCCAAAATTCGTCGGGAGGATTACAGCTTCATCGAAAGAATCAAGGTGGCTCAGACGGTAACGAACAGGGGTGAGTCGGTGAATCGGAATAAGGCTCTTCGCGAGGCGCGCGGCAGGTGGATTGCATTCCTGGATGTCGGGGATATCTGGG
>JAEEGG010005693.1_pt1 | contig 29426 bp, 26 predicted proteins | sample 9134161 | NCBI WGS metagenome assembly JAEEGG01 (sample SAMN16246543, study PRJNA631951) | gut metagenome | biome: gut microbiome; feature: rumen; material: CR-attached | host: Bos | place: Iran: Karaj | collected 2018-10
ATGACCCAGAACATCGGTCTCAGCTACAACATGCGCATCTCCCGCCCGGGCATCTCCTACCTGAACCCGTACGTGGACACCACCGATCCGACCGCCCTGACCTACGGTAACACCGATCTGGACGTAGAACGCGGCCACAACATCTCCCTGGTGTACAGCGCCTATACCCCGAAAGTGATGGTGAACGCCACCCTGCGCTACAGCTACACCGGCAACGGCATCTCCGCCTACAGCTTCTTTGACGAGAACAACCTCCTGAACACGACCTACGGCAACATCGTCACGAGCCAGAGCACGGGCCTGAACGCCTACATGATGCTGAATCCCACCAACAAGACCCGCATCATGATCAACGGCGGCGTGAGCTACAGCGACATCGCCAGCGCGCAGCTCGGCCAGAGCAACAGCGGATGGGCCTACAACCTGATGCTGGGCGGCCAGCAGACCCTTCCCTGGGACATCCGCCTGAGCGCCAACGCCATCATGATGGGCAGCCAGGTGACCCTCCAGGGCCGTACGACCGGAATGTCGATGGCCATGCTCGGCCTCACCAAGTCCTTCCTGAACGACCGTCTGAGCTTCTCCGTCAACGGCATGCTCCCGCTCGCCAAAGGCTTCGAGATGTCCATGTCCTCCCACACCGTCGGCAACGGCTTCGTCTCCGACATGAGCACGACGATTCCGATGCGCCAGATCACCTTCCAGGTCAGCTGGACCTTCGGCAAGCAGGGCAACTACTCCGCCAAGCGCGCCAGCCGCACCATCCAGAACGAAGACCAGCTGAACAGCACCACCACCGCCGAAAGCATGGGCTCGATTATGATGCAATAATTTAGTATATTTGCATCATGCAAAATCTCCGGCGCAGAAATCTCATCCTGAACACCACCCAGATCGTCGTCTGGGCTGGTGTTTTTCTCGTTCCGGCCCTCGTCACCTGGACGACGACCGGCCATATGCAGCAAGCCTTCTTCGTGTTCCGTCACACCGCGCGGATGGTGCTCCCGCTGTTCGTCCTGTACGGCTTGAACTACTATTTCCTGGTCCCTCAGTTCCTGTACGGCGGGAAAGGGAAGGTGAAGTGGTTCTACATCCTCAATATCCTGTTGCTGGTGGGCTACAACCTGTACCGCTTCTGGCCTCGCGGACCGATGACTCCGCCGGAGGAAGTGGTGGAACAGATCGGTCTGCGGAACATCTGGGCCTTCTTCCTGGGCGGAATCATCGCCGCCGTCTTCTTCCAGGTCCTGATGATCCTGCTTGCAGTGGGACTCCGACACCTGATGCGGATGAACGACCGGGAGATGCAGTTCGAGGAGGAGCGCCGCAAGACGGCCGAGGCCGAACTGACCTGGCTCAAGCATCAGCTCAACCCGCATTTCCTGTTCAATACCCTGAACAACATCTCGTCCCTGACGCAGATCGACCCGGACAAGGCGCAGGAGAGCATCGGACAGCTCAGCGATTTGCTGCGCTACGCCCTGTACGACAGCGAGGCGGAGAAAGTGCAGCTGTCCTCTGAGATCGAGTTCATGGACAATTACATCGACCTGATGGCCCTCCGCTGCAACGAACTGACGACGGTGGAGAAGCATCTCGAGGCTCCTTCCCGTCCGGTGGAGGTGGCGCCGCTTCTTTTCATCTCCCTGATTGAGAACGCCTTCAAACACGGGGTCAACGCTCGGCATCCTTCTTTCGTGAAGTTGTCCATGCACATGGACGGGGACGACCTGGTGTTCGCCTGCGACAACTCCCTGTTCGAGAAGCAGGGGACGGACCACATCGGCTCCGGCATCGGCCTGGAGAACATGAAACGGCGTCTGGAACTGCTGTATCCCGGCCGATACACCTATGAGCAGTCGGCCGACGGCGATACCTATCACGTGCAAGTTACCCTGAAAGCCTTATGACCTCCCTCCGCTGCTTTGTCGTGGACGACGAGCCGCTCGCCGTCAAGATGCTGGAGAATTTCATCGCCCGTACGCCTTTCCTGGAACTGGTCGCGTCTTTCACCGATCCGGTCCTGGCGCTTTCCGAGATGCGGACGCAGGCCCCGGACCTGGTGTTCATGGACATCCAGATGCCGGACTTGAGCGGGATGGAACTGTCCCGGATGGTTCCAGCCGGTACCCGCATCATCTTCACGACGGCTTTCAAGCAGTATGCGTTCGAGAGTTACGAAGTGTCCGCCCTGGACTTCCTGTTGAAACCCATCCGCTATCAGAAGTTCCTGGAGGCGGCGGAGAAGGCGCGGGAATGGTTCACCTTGAAGGAAGCGGCGACAGCGGCCCCGGCGGCTCCGGTTTCTGAGGCGAAGACATCCACCTTCTTCAAGGTCGATGGCGCCCTCCGGAAGGTAGAGTTTGATGACATCCTGTTCGTCGAGGGAATGAAGGACTACGTGATGGTGTTCCTGGCTTCACAGAAGCAGCCGCTCGTCACGCATGTGACGATGAAAGGCATGGAGGAAATGCTCCCTGCCGGGCAGTTCATGCGGATCCACCGATCTTTCATCGTCGCCCTGGACAAGGTCGCTTCGGTGAGCGGCACCGGTGACGTGAAGGTCGGGGATCGGCTGCTGCACGTATCCGATGCCTACAGGGAGGCATTTGACGCCTATCTCCGGGAGCATTCAATCGCAAGATAACACACTGGATATGAAACCTATACATGCTTTGTCGGCCCTATGCCTGGCCCTTGCCTCCTGTGGCGGTCCCGTCTCCGAGACCGCCGATTTCATCGGTAATCCTTTCCTGCCTCTCTGGGAGCATGTTCCCGACGGGGAGCCGCGCGTGTTTGAGGATCCGGACAATCCCGGCAAGTTCCGCATCTACGTGACCGGCTCTCACGACACGCGTGTTGAGAGTTATTGCGGGCAGGACGACCGTCAGTGGTCGGCGCCTGTGGAAGATTTGACCGCTTGGCGGGACGAGGGACCCGTGTTTACGTATAGTGAGAATGGAAGGTGGAGCACGATGTATGCGCCGGATCTGGTGGAGGTTTATAACTATACAGAGGGCTCCCGGAAATACTATCTCTATCCGCACGCACTGATGCATACCCCTATGGTGTGCGTGGGCGACCGTCCGTCCGGTCCGTTCACGCCCTTGAATATCCAGGAAGACCATTCCCTGGCCCCCGGCAGCGTGATCGGTTTCGATCCGGGCATCCTGGTCGAGCCGGTGGATGACCCCTCCGATCCGGACTATGTCAACGGTTACCGCGCTTATGCCGCCTGGGGTATCCAGCGGTCCAGCGCGACGGAATTGGATCCGAATACGATGTATTCTCCCCGTCACGGATCTCCCGATTATCCCTTATGGGTCCCTTCCATGCTGACTTCGTATCTGGCGAACCTTCCCGAAGGGGAGGACGTGTCCGACGAGATGAGGCAGCATCTCCAGTGGGCCGGTATCCGTGCCGACGAGAAAATCGAGTTTCCGGCCGTGGCGGAAGGGGAGGACTGGGATGACTTCCAGTTCTATGAGGCGTCTTCGTTCCGGAAGATCGGGAACAAGTACATTTACCTGTACAGCGGCTTTTCCGGACAGGAATATGGCCTGACGCAGAGCAATGCCACGCTGCGTTATGCCTATGCCGACACGCCCCACGGCCCCTGGAAGAGCGGCGGCGTCCTCGTGGACGCCCGCGGTCCGGTCCTTTCCCGTGACGGTTCTGAGATGGAAACCCATTTCGGCGACAATAACACCCACGGTTCCCTGGCCCAGATCAACGACCAGTGGTATGTGTTCTACCACCGCGCCCCGCGCGGCTTCGGCTTTGCCCGCCAGTCGATGGTCGCTCCGGTGGCCATCGCCGTCGATGCGGCTCCGGTCTCCGAAGGCGGTGCCGTCCATATCTCGGCCTATGATCCATACAAGGGCGCCTTCACGGTGAAAGCCAAGAATGGTGCGGAGTATCGCGGTGCGGAAGTCACGTCCGAAGGTTTCTATATCTACGGACTTCCTCCTTACCGTTATTATTCCGCCGGTTACGCCTGCTATCTCTCCAACCCGGATTCGATCCAGGATAACTGGGATGTGTGGGACAATCGCATGGACATAACCGGAGTGAGGTCCGGGGATATTCTGGGTTACAAGTATTTCGGATTCGGCGGCCTGCCTGATGGTGCACCCGGCCTGCCTGCCTTCGAGGGCGTCAAGAAGGGCAATAAGACGGTGTTCAACCTCTTCCTGGCCGCCCGTACGGCGCAGTCCTTCAAGGTGGGCGTCTGGATTGACGGGCCCTGGGAAGGCGGTGCCTGGAACGGTGTGAAGGTCGGGGAAGTGGTAATCCCTGCCGGCGCTTCTGCCGATGTCAAGCGCTATTCGGTTTCGGTGGGTGATGCCGTCGACGGTCTGACGGGCAAGCATGCCATCTTCCTCGTGGCGGAGGGCCCGGCCGGAGAACCGCTCTGCGACATCATGGGACTGGGCTTCACCAAGAAGGGGCAGAGGATGTCATTCCCGGTTCCGCCGGTCGTGAAGATTTCCGTTGGCGGACAGGCACTGGAGATGCCCGCACACCCCGTTTGGGCTACGGATCAGAACGGATTGACCGACAATACTTTCTACGAATTGACGGTTCCGGAAGGCATTACTGGGAAGATTTCCGTCAAGGCGCCGAAGAGCGTAAAGGTCACCATCGACCAGGACGCCCGCATCGTGCGGTGTACTTACAAGGGTAAAACGAAGACCTTTACACTGAAATAGTACTGTTTGGACCTGTATAAGCGTTTTAGGGGAATTATTGACCGTACCGGTCCATGGAATGGACCTATACAAGCACTGATATGAGGAATTGGATGATATTACTCGCGCTGCTCGCGACGGTCTCTTGCCAGCGCACTGTGAAAATGGAGTGGGTTTCAACGACCTTTGACAACCCTTGGCAGGTAATGGAAACTGTCGCGGCGGAAGCGTCGGCGGAGGCTTCCGTCATCGTGGACCTGTCAGCCGTGAATCAGACGGTGGAGGGGTTCGGCACCTGCTTCAATGAGTTGGGATGGACCTCGCTGTCGGAGCTGTCCGAAGCAGATCGTACAACGATACTCGAAGATTTATTCACCTCTTCGGGCCTGAATCTGACCATGGCCCGTATGCCGCTGGGCGCCAATGACTTCAGCGTAGATTTCTACTCCTATGACGAGGTCCCCGGGGACTTTGCGTTGGAACACTTTTCCATCGACCGGGACCGGCAGATGCTGATCCCGTTCATCCGGGCGGCGAAGGCCGTAAATCCTTCCTTGCGCATCTGGGCATCACCCTGGTGCCCGCCGTCGTGGATGAAGGTGAGCGGGCATTATGCATCCCGGTCGGCCCCGTTCAACGGGCTTCCGGTGGACAGACAGGTCCCCGAAGGAGTCGATGCATTCATCCTGGAACCGGCTTACCTGGAGGCGTATGCGCAGTATTTCGGCAAGTTCATTGACGCGTACAAGGCCGAGGGCATCGACATCTTCATGGTGATGCCGCAGAATGAGCCCAACTCGGACCAGGTGTTCCCTTCCTGCACCTGGACCCCGGAAGGTTTGATTGCGTTCCTGAAATACCTGGAGCCGGAGATGGCTTCCCGGGACGTCGAGGTTTACCTGGGGACCATGGAACGGGCCAATCCCGACCTTTGGGACCGCATCCTCACCGATCCGGAAGTCGGCTCTTCGATCAAGGGCATGGGCTTCCAATGGGCCGGAAAGGATGCGCTGCCGGAGCTTCACCGCCGGCATCCGGAGCTTCCCTGTTACCAGACGGAGCAGGAATGTGGCAACGGCCGCAACGACTGGCGCGGCGCCATGCACAGCTGGGACCTGATGAAACACTATTTCGGAAACGGTGTCCAGAGCTATTTCTATTGGAATACCTCCCTGATCGAAGGCGGAATCAGCACCTGGATGTGGCGGCAGAATTCGCTGGTGGTTGTAGACAAGGAAAGCAAGACATTCCGCTACTCTCCTGAGTATTATGTTCTTAAGCACGCCAGCCACTACGTCCAGCCCGGCGCCCGTGTCCTCACTTTGGGCGGCACCTATGCAGATACGTTGGGCTTCCTGAACCCCGACGGCCGCGTCGTCCTGCTCTTGGCCAATCAGTCCGACGCGCCGAAAACCGTGTCTTTGGAAGGCCTCCCGGGCCACCACCGGGTGGTCACCCTCCCGGCCGGCTCGATCAATACGCTGGTGCTTTAGGAGTTTGCCCAACCCGAAATTCGCATAGCGTCGTCGTCCCGATCTGGGGCCCTCAAAGGCACATCGCGACGCTTCACGCGACGATTTTGAAGTGCCCCCTAAAAGTTGGACGGATTAATGAATGGGGTTTGGTGTTTTAATCGGTATTCGACGGGACTCATTTTCAGACGAAGTTTGATCCGGTCATTGTTGTAGTACCGGATGTACTCTTTCAGCGCCAATTTGAACTGATCCATCGTCGTAAAGTTTTCCAAATATAGCAATTCAGACTTCATTGAGCCAAAAAAGCTTTCCATCATGGCATTGTCCAGGCAGTTCCCTTTGCGGGACATGCTCTGGGCCATGTGATGAGCCCGAAGGGCATCTTGGAAGCTGCGATGCTGGTACTGCCAGCCTTGGTCTGAATGGAGGATCGCCCCTTCCAGGCCTTCTCCACCGACTCTGAACAGGTCCTTGAGCATCCTTTCGGTTTGCGCAAGGTCCGGCCGGTCGGAGACGTCGCACGTCAGGATCTCGCCGTTGAACATGTCCATGACGGGCGAAATGTAGCCCTTCCTGTCTCCAATCTTGACCTGCGAGACGTCGGTCGCAAGCTTCTTCAGGGGCCGTTCCACCTTGAAGTTCCTCTCCAGCAGATTGGGCGCGACCTGGCCGATATCGCCCTTGTACGAACGATACTTCACTACACGCACGACCGCCTTCAAACCGAGCTCTTTCATGATGCGCTCGACCTTCTTGTGGTTGACCGGAATGCCTTCTGCCTGCAGGCAGAGCGTGATTCTCCTGTATCCATAGCGCCCCTTGTGCTTGTGGTAGATTGCCCGTATACGCTTCTTGAGGATGGCATCCGGGTCTTCTGCCCGGCTGGCGGCCAGGTTGTAGTAGAACGTCGACTTTGCCATCCCATCCAGCTTGAGCAGCACGCCAAGCTTGTACGTCCGCCTTAGTCCTTGGATGGCTTTCGCACGCTCTTTCTTGTCGGCTTGCATCGATTTGCAACTAAGGCGTTCAGTTTTTTTATCAAGTCAAGTTCGGCCCGGAGACGCATGTTCTCCTCCCGGATCTGTTCGAGCTCCGTCAACGGCTCTTCTTTCTTTTTCCTGCCCATACCTGGAACATAGTTGCTTGGCACCCGATCAAATAGCGAGGAGAATCCACCGTCCTCGACACTCTGCAGCCATCGGCCCAGAGTCCGGGAGGACACGCCGAAGATGGCGCTCGCCTCACGCAAAGATACTCTTTTATTCTGAAGATCCTCTATGATTGATATCCGCATCTGAGGGTCATACTTGATGCCGTTTGGCTTGGGAATCAGTGCCGCCGCGCCTCCCAGATAGTATTGTTGGACCCACAGGTCCACCAAAGACGGACAAATGCCAAGGAAACGGGCCACTTCAGCTTTGCTGCCATTCTGCTCATACAGGTTGACCGCCTGCATCTTATAGGCAAATGGATACTTGATTTGTTGGGACATAACTGTTTGTTTTTATGTCCAACTTTTGGGGTGCACTTCATTTTGGCTGGCAAAGCATCCAGACCAGCCTCTTAGGGTTGCCAGAGCCACATCGACCCGCTACGCGATTTTCGGGTTAGAGTTGGTATCGGTGCAGTCGTTAGGGAAAGCTACCAACCTTTCTTTATGTTCTCCGCCATCTCGTGTGCAAGCCTCGCCCGCGCTTCGACGCTGTACCAGGCGATGTGGGGGGTGAGGAAGATGCGCTCGGGATGCTTGGAGTGGAGGAAAAGATGGTCCAGGGGGATGGGCTCCTTCTGATAGACGTCGATGCCGATGCCGGCGATGCGGCCTTCGTCGATGGCGCGGACAAGGTCCGCTTCGACGGCGATGCCGCCGCGGCCGGTGTTCACCAGGAAGGCCGTCGGCTTCATCTTGCAGAGGCCGGCATAGTCGATGAGGCCTGCCGTACGCTCGTTGTAGGGGGCATGGATGCTGATGAAGTCGGATTCCTTGAGGAGTTCGTCCAGGGAGACGGCGGGGTAGTCCTTGCAATGCGCCGTGCCGGAGGTGGAGTAGTAGATGACTTTCATGCCGAAGGCCGTGCCGATGGCGGCGACCTTCTGGCCGATGGCGCCCATGCCCACGATACCGAGCGTCTTCCCGAAGATTTCGGTGAAGGGATGCTCTGCATCGACATGGATGCTGCCCGCGCTGTAGCGGCCGTCCCGCACGTAGGCGTTATAATGGAATGCACGGCCGGAAAGGGCCAGAATGTGCATCCAGGCCGTCTGGGCGACCGATTCCGTGGAATACCCGGCGACGTTCCGGACAATGATCCCCCGCTCGTCGCACAGTTTCACGTCGATGTTGTTGATGCCCGTTCCCGCCTCGCACACCAGCTTCAGCTTCGGGCATGCGTCCAGGAAAGTCTTGTCCACGATGACCTTGTTCAGCAGGACCACATCCGCGTCCGCCGCGCGGGCGCGGGCCTCTTCGGCCGTGGAGGAAGGGTAGCAGACAAACTCGCCCAGGGCGGCGATCTCCGCCATTGACGCATCGCCCATCGTAGCGGCGTCCAGGAAAACGATTTTCATGACAGCTTGGATTTGATGCATTTGATACAAATATAGGATTTTTTTGTATCTTTGAACAATCTAACCGCACCGAATGGACACGAGACAGGCATATCAACTGCTGGTCCAGGACCTGAAAAAACAGCTGGACGCCGAGATGCCGCTGGCCAAGGAGGCCGACGACACCCTCGTCGCCAAAGGTCTGCTGTCCAACCCCTCCGAAGCGGCCCACTTGTTCACCAGCCCCATCGACGGTTACATCGACCGCATCGTCGCGGAAGTATCGGCTGCGGCCTACAATGGCCATCGCTATACCGTCGCCCTCTACCAGCGCGACGACGAAGCCGCCCTCTGCGACGCCATCGCCGACCTGGCCTTCGCCCAGCTCCAGCGCAAGCCCGTCATCAAGAAAGCCAAGCCGGCAGGGGAGTATGAGAACGCCGTCGCCTTCGTTCTGGGCCTTTACACCTGCTTCGTCATCCTCCATCTCGGCTTCACCTCCGCCGACTTCACCCGCCTCCATAAGCGCGCCGTGTACAACTACTATCTCAATCACGGCTCCCGCCAGATCCGCCACCTCTACGACACCGGCTGGCACGGAAAATACGCCCATCGAAACATTTTTTATCCGTTGGGCTGATTATTTGAAAAATATTGCTACCTTTGCAATCCCAAACGGCCTTCCGGCAGTCGATCATCCGGCCGCAGGCCCGCGGAAACCCTGGGGTATTAGCTCAGTTGGTAGAGCGATAGGTTCGCAATCTATAGGTCAGGGGTTCGAATCCCCTATGCTCCACGAAAAAGCTCGGCTTTCGCCGGGCTTTTTTCGTGCAGCAAGCTGTTCTCACCCCCGCCGGAGGCGGAATCCCCATATTCAGAGGCAATCATGTCGTTTTGTCGAAGATTAATCGTATCTTTGAATGTATTAGATATTGCATTAAAAAAGAATCTACCATCCCATGTTCCACCTGATCGACCTCCCTTATCCCATCGACGCCCTCGAGCCCGTCATTTCCGCTCAGACATTAACCTTCCACCACGGCAAGCACCTCCAAGCCTATGTGGACAACCTCAACAAACTCATCGCCGGCACGGAGTATGAGTCCATGCCCCTGGAAGAGATTGTGGCAAAGTCCACCGGCGGTGTGTTCAATAACGCCGGCCAGATCCTGAATCATAATCTATTTTTTACGCAATTTGCACCGTCATGCCCGGCCCCGACCGGGCATCTGAAAGCCCAAATCGAGGCCCAATGGGGCACCCTTGAAGCCTTCAAGAAAGATTTTGAAGCCAAAGGCGTCGGCCTCTTCGGTTCCGGCTGGGTCTGGCTCCAGGCCGATGACGCCGGCCAGCTGTCCATCGGCCAGTACCCCGGCGCCGACAACCCCGTCGCCCACGGCCTCCGCCCCATCCTCACCTTTGATGTTTGGGAGCATGCCTACTATCTCGATTATCAGAACCGTCGCGCAGCGCACCTGGAGGCGTTGTGGGGGATTGTGGATTGGGAGGTGATTGATGGAAGATACGGTCGATAGGGGAGGCATTCCGAACCTTTTTTGTCATTTGCGGCCGATTTCTCGTCATTCCGGGCTTGCCCCGGAATCTCCCGAAGCCAAGGTTGCAAAAACGGCCACTGGTGCACTCCAGCGCAACGTATACCCATCCGGATAAATAACGAACACAAAGCCCCTGCAATCAAGTCGTCAAATTCGTAACAACCCTTCGGGCCAACCACTTAAATGTGGCTGGCCCGAAATCCTTCAATAGTTAGTGAGCAAATTGCACGTGAGGAAACTCAATTGCAGAATAGCTGAATTGCCGATTCTACGGCAAATGACAACCGTAGATAAGGCAGGAAAAACGCGGTTATGCCGAAAAAATTGCGTATATTTGTATTCTTACGTATACGCGTGAGTACGCGAACCCCGGACTTAGGTCGTTTTCCTGGATAGGAAAGGCCGGTGCGGGTATGTTCTCCGTTGATGAAAAATTCGACGGGGAATGGATGAATTGTACTTAATTACCATTTGAATCTCTATTTGTCGTACATTCTTGTTTTGATAAAATGACTTCAAAAAAGAGAATAATGCTCGTTTTCGGCACCCGTCCCGAGGCCATCAAGATGTGCCCGCTGGTGAAGGAGTTCCAGAAGTATCCGGAGGAGTTTGAGACGATTGTGTGCGTGACGGGGCAGCATCGGGAGATGCTGGATCAGGTGCTTCGCATCTTCGATGTGAAGCCGGATTATGACCTGAATATCATGAAGCAGGGGCAGGATCTTTACGACGTGACTGCCCGCGTGCTCACTGGCATGCGCGATGTCTTCAAGGGGTGCAAACCGGATGTTGTACTGGTCCATGGTGATACGACTACCAGCACTGCTGCCGCCCTCGCTGCATTCTATCAGCAGATTCCCGTTGGCCATGTCGAGGCCGGTCTCCGGACGCACAACATTTATAGCCCATGGCCGGAGGAGATGAACCGGCAAATTACAGGTCGCATAGCCACCTATAATTTCGCCCCGACACCCCTAAGTGAAAAGAACCTGCAGGACGAGAAGGCCCATGGCCAGATCTTCGTCACCGGCAACACGGTCATTGATGCGCTGCACATGGTGGTCGATAAACTCAAGAGCGACAAGGCTCTTGCCGATGAACAGATCAATGTGCTAAAGACCGCCGGCTACGATGTCACCCGCCTTGACAACGGAAAGAAACTTGTCATCATCACAGGCCACCGTCGTGAGAACTTCGGAGAAGGATTCATCAGCATGGTCACTGCGATGAAGGATCTCAGCGAAAAGTATCCTGATGTGGATTTCGTCTATCCGATGCACCTCAATCCCAACGTTCGCAAGCCCATCCACGAGGTGTTTGGTGAAGACCTCACTCGTCCCAACTTCTTCTTCATCGAACCGCTCCAGTACCTCGAGTTCGTTTATCTGATGGAGAAGTCCGCGGTCGTTCTCACCGACTCTGGTGGCATTCAGGAAGAGGCCCCTGGCCTTGGCAAACCCGTGATTGTGATGCGCGAAACTACAGAGCGTCCTGAAGCTCTGAAGAGTGGTACTGTTCATCTTGTGGGTACTAATCACGATCTTATCGTGAGTGAAGTAAGTACTTTGTTAGACGACTCCGTTGCCTATGAACGTATGTCCAAGGCCGTGAATCCTTATGGCGATGGTAAGGCTTGCGACCGTATTGTGAGAGCGCTTACAGGCGAACATGTAGATAGATACGAAGTGGAATAAAAATGACAAAGATTTAACTATGATCAACGTAATTGGCCTGGGCTACATTGGGCTGCCCACTGCATTGATGATGGCCTCCCATGGTGTGAAAGTCATTGGAACGGACTATAACAAGGAACTTGTCGCTACGCTGAACGCTGGCAAGACCACTTTCAAGGAGGATGGTCTTGACGAACTCTTCCAGGCGGCCGTGGCGAAGGGCATCAAGTTTACCACAGAGTATCAAAAGACAGATATATACATCGTCTCTGTTCCCACGCCTTATGATAAGTTCTCCAAGAAGGTGGATGCCTGCTATGTCGTGGCTGCGGTCAAGGATGTGATGAAGGTATGCCCTAAGGGCGCTATTGTCGTGATTGAATCCACTGTCAGCCCGGGAACTATCGACAAGTTTGTCCGTCCTGTGATTGAGGCCAATGGTTTCAAGATCGGTGAGGACATCAACTTGGTCCATGCCCCCGAGCGCATCATCCCAGGCAATATGGTGTACGAACTGCTGCACAATAATCGTACGATTGGTGCCGACAGCAAGGAGATTGGCGAGAAGGTGAAGCAGTACTACGCCTCCTTCTGCCAGGGTGAAATCGTTGTCACAGACATTCGTACGGCCGAGATGACCAAGGTGGTCGAGAACACTTATCGTGCTGTGAACATTGCCTTTGCCAATGAGCTCAGTCGCATCTGCCGACACGACAATATGGATGTCTATGAGATTATCAAGATCTGCAACATGCATCCGCGCGTGAATATTCTTCAGCCTGGTCCTGGCGTTGGTGGTCACTGCATCAGCGTGGACCCGTGGTTCCTGGTTGGGGACTATCCCAGTCTCGCCAAGGTCATCGACGAGTCCATGAAGACCAATGACAGTCAACCGACGTTCGTACTGAATCGGATATACGAGATTATGCAGGAGAACGGTATCACGGATAACCGTAGGGTTGGACTTTACGGTCTTACATACAAAGAGAATGTCGATGATGTGCGCGAGAGCCCGACACTACAGATGCTGGAGATTCAGGAGCGGCATCTTGCAAGGCCATTGAAGACGTTTGATCCGTTCTTCACGGAGAAGGAGATTGTTATAAACCAGATTTTGGACTTTGATCAATTCTTAAACGAGGTAGATATGGTGGTAATTATGGTAAAGCATGATCATCTAAAGGCTAATTGGGGGAAGTTAAAGGGGAAGGTTATCCTTGATTGCCATAATATTTGCCCATTAGAGGATGTGTACCACATTTAGTATTCCCAAGTTTGAATAAACAGACACATAACCAGTATATGCAATCGTACGTTTTTCCTGGAAATATCGATAAATCGATAATGAGTATCGGTGCACAGCCATTTTTGTATATGAGAACCGATGCGTTTTCGGAGATTAACAAAGAGTCAGAAAGGATTCTTCTTGATTTAATTCACTGTACAGGTGGTAGAACCATTATTTATACAGGTTCAGGTACAGGTGCTATGAGTGCCGTGGTGGAGAATTACTGCACCACCAAGAAGAAAGCTTTTGTAATTGATGGCGGCTCTTTTGGTCACCGCTGGTTCCAGCTCTGCAAGTATTATGGTGTACCTGTGGTAGATTACATCGTCCCATTCGCCAAAGATATTGACTATACGGATTTGGAGAAGAGAGTGGCTGCTGAGCAACCGGATGTTTTCCTCTGCCAGCATCACGAGACTAGCACCGGGCAACTCTTTAACTTGAAAAAGATCAGCCGCATCTGCCATAAATACAACGTGTCACTGGTCGTAGATGTCATCAGCACATTCTTAGCTGAGGAACTGAGTATGGACGAATTAGATATCGACATCTGCATAACCAGCACTCAGAAGGGGCTCAACATTCCCCCTGGATTGTCAGTACTGTTTTTCAGCAAGAATCTGGATGGTTATAATTTCAATCACAAGGGTTATTATTGGGACTTTGATGATAACTTCAGCAACCTCAAGCGTGGACAAACCCCTTTTAGTCCTGCTACCATTCTTTATCTTCAGCTTCATGCCCGTTTGAAGCAGTTGCAGGCAGAAGGTGGTGAGTATAAGAACATTGAAGAAGTAAAGCATCGTGCTCTTTATTTCCGCACTCTTTGCAAGAAATACGGATGGGATATTCCCGCCGAGAATCCATCAATGGCTGTAACCGGCTTTCAGACTTCGGATACTGTTGAGCGTAAAGTCTTCAAGGGTTTGATTGCAAAATATGACACTTATATCATGCCGGGTTCCATTCCTGGTTTTTATCGTGTTTCTCACATGGGGTTGCAGACGGATGAGGAGTTGGATCGACTTGCGGAACATATTGCCGAATTATCAGAGTCGTAATAGGCGTCAAGGTTTTTGATAGAGAAGTGTAGATTATTGTTTTGGTGTATTGCTCTCCTGGTGTATGCAGGAGGTTGCTCATCGTCTGATTATAATAATACAGATTATATTGAACCAGACGGAATTATATCGATTCCCAACTATTTTGTTGAGCAACTGGAGGATAAAGAAGATCGGATCAATAACGCAATTCAGTCCACCGATGGGAGTTATGCGGCGCTTATTTTTTTTACGGATGTCCATTGGGGGTATAATCAAAAGAATTCACCGGCACTCATTAATCATCTATATCACTTTACTCCAGTTGATGATGTGGTTTTTGGTGGCGATGTAATCACGACATCGTTTGACGATCCCCAAGATGCTATTGCTTTAGGGAAAGAGTTTCGCTTAGCGTTTGATTCGATAGGTTGTAATATGTACTATTTGTATGGGAATCATGACAATAACTCGGATGGGCACCCTACCGAAGTGGAACGTCATCTTTCCGATGAGCAAGTATACGATTACCTTCAGAAGGGGATGGGCGATTGTATTTATGGGGGTTATTTCAACTTTTATTTCGATAGACCTGAAGGTAAGACGAGGTTTTTGTGCCTGGACACTGGCCGGTATTACTATTCGCAGTTACGAGGCAACACAATAGAGACAGTAAAGTTTCTTGTCAATGCTCTGAATGAGACTCCATCTGGATGGCGAATCATCTTATTAAGCCATCTGTGGGCTCATTTGGATTATGGAGAACCTTATTTGTCATCGTATATGAAGACGATTATTCGTGTGTTGGATGATTTTAATGCCGGGAAGAAAGGAGTATTCAGATATGCGGGAGATTCTGTTCAGTATGATTTTTCCGGTGCTTCCTCAAGAATAATATGTTGTATTGGTGGACATTGTCATCTAGATGCTACCATGTTTTCAGATGGAGGAATACCTATCATTTTAACGACGGCTGATAGAAGAGTGATTGGTGGCAAGACGTCCGTCATCGGGACGATTGAAGAGCAGGCTGTTTCAGTCTTTGTTTTTGATTATGTAAGTGCTTCTATCAAGATGTTCCGTGTTGGAAGAGGCAATGACATAGAAGTTCCATTAAAATCAGATAGATGAGCAAGGCAAAGGAATTAACTCCAGACCAATTTAGAAAGATGCAGTTGATTGAACTGGAAATGCTCGTCGAATTTGATCGGGTTTGCAGAAAGAACGATATCAACTATGTCTTGTTTGGAGGAAGTCTCCTTGGCGCTGTTAGACACCAAGGGTATATCCCATGGGATGATGATGCCGATATCGGGATGCTTCGTGAGGATTACGATCTGTTCAAGAAGCATATGAATGAGATGAATCCGGAGATCTGTTATTTCCAAGATCATGAGACGGATTCGGAGTACCGCTGGGGTTATGGAAAACTTCGCAGGACAGGGACTAAGTATGTCCGTGTCGGACAGGAGCACTTGAAATGCAAGACAGGGATATTTGTCGACGTGTTCCCTATGGATGACATTCCATTAAGTGTTCCTGGGCAAATCCTTCAGGACATGCATTGTTATTGCTTGAGGAAAATACTCTGGTCTGAAGTCGCGAGGGTCAATTCAAAGGGATTCTGGAAGTTGTGGTTCTCTTTATTGTCGAAGATATCCGTTAGCATTCCGTTTTCCGGATATGAAAGATACTCTAGGAAGAGCAAGAACAGTTCGCCCAATAGAGTTAGATGCCTGTCATTTCCCGCAACGGGAACATTGTATAAAAAGAACCCCATTTCTGAGCGATACGGGATGCCGAAATCATGGTTTACCGATCGGGCCGAGTACTTGTTTGAAGGAAAAATGTTTTATGGCTCACGAGATTATGATACGGTTTTGAAATATATTTATGGAGATTATATGAAATTACCGGACGGCAAAGGGCGCGAACAACACTCGCCTTTTTCCGAAATTGAATTTCCAAACGAAAAAAAAGGCTCGTTATGATTGTTAAATGCGGAAGAGACGACGGGCAGAAGGTGCTCTCTTATATCGGGTCGGATTATTCACGAAGCCTTTATCTTTATCTGAATCTACAGAAATATGGTATGGATTCGGAGATCATTGAAGTATACTTTCAAGAAGAAGGAAAAACTGTGACGGCGGTGATGCTGAAGTATTATACTTGCCTTCATGTGTATTCGAGAGATGGCATCTTCAATGCGGACGAGATAGGCTCCTTCTTTGCGGACAATGGTTTTACGATGCTGTATTCCACAGCAGAAACGGGAAGCCGCTTATTCTCTGCCCTCCCTGGCTCCATTTCTAAGGATGCAACTATTTCAAAAGGTTGGGTCGCCCGGATAAAGAATATCGACAGGGAACCCAAAGGATTATCAATTCCGGCACAGGATGACGATTTTGTTCAGATCGTAAAGTTGATTTATGAGGATGAGGATATCGGGAGATCGTATAATTATGACGATCTGGCCAGACAATTGATGGAGCGCAACAAGGAAGGATATGCCAGAAACCTTGTGATTAAGAATGACGGTTTGGTCATAGCCCATATATGTACCAATGCCGAATTTGGAAAGGTTTCGGTGATTGCCGAATTGCTTGTCAGAGAGGAGTACAGAGGGAGGGGCTACGCTTCAGAGATGATGAGGAGTATTTGTAGCGTTCTTCTTTCGGAAGAGAAGGAGGTATATTCGTTCTATTATTCGGAAGAGTCCAGAAGGCTCCATAAGCACATCGGCTTTTTTGAGGTTTGCGAGTGGTCGAAGATTGTAATCAACAGCTAGAAACATATGGGTAAAGAATCACTGAGGAAGATTTGGGACGTGGAGCTTGACTTGCTGGAGAAATTAAAAGAGATCTGCAAGAAATACAGTCTCAGCTATTGTGCATCTTCCGGGACGCTTCTTGGCGCAGCCCGGCATAAGGGCTTCATTCCGTGGGATGATGACATTGATGTATTCTTGCCGTGGGAGGACTACAAGAAATTGCTTGCCGTGGCCCCGGACGAGTGCCAGTATCCATATTTCTTTCAGAGTTTCCTGACAGAGACGGAAGGAGAGGCGAGTGCCAGCCGATTGCGCAGAAGCGACACGACGGGATACACGTTGTGGGAGCAAGAGAACGTAGGACCAGAATATAACAAAGGCGTTTTTATAGACATTTTCCCACTCTTTAAGGTCCCGGATTCGGAGCATGAGAGGAGCGTCCAGAAAGAAACGATCATGTTCTTCTGGAAGTGTATGCGCGGCGGGAATGCTCGGACTCAGATGAAGAGGGGAAAAGTCAACGATGACTATGCCCAGTATATCCCTTATTATGACAGCGTCTGCAAATCCATGAGCATGGTTGACATCAAGTGGGCTTATCTGTATGCTTGCGCAATGGCAGACGGTGATACTAAGGAGGTGGGCGCGACATCCTCCAGGGTTCATCTGCCTTCTTTGATGTGGGACTCGAGGTTATTTGAATCATATGTAGATCTTCCGTTCGAGAACACGACAATCCGTTGCCCTGCTGAGTACGTGAAGGTTTTGGATAAGCAATATGGTAATTGGCGCGTTCCGATAGAAAACGGTTCAAGACATGAGATGGCAGTCATTGACACCGAGACCCCTTGGAGAGAGGTTCAAATTTGAGTTTTCCATGGTTCATTTAGTTATTAATGGACATTTAGTTTTTTATGATAAAAGTTATTACATACGGGACATACGACCTTTTCCACTATGGTCATCAGCGACTGCTTGAAAGAGCGAAGGCTCTGGGCGATTATTTAATTGTCGGTGTCACCGCTGATGATTTTGACAAGTCTCGCGGTAAGATAAATGTGCAGCAGAGTCTGATGGAGCGCATCGAGGCCGTTAAGAATAGCGGCCTTGCCGACGAGGTCATTGTAGAGGAATATGAGGGGCAAAAAATAGATGACATCCAACGTTATGATGTGGATATTTTTGCTATTGGGAGTGATTGGCAAGGCAAGTTTGACTACCTGAAGGAGTATTGCGATGTGGTGTATCTCGATCGTACGCAAGGGGTGTCCAGTACGGAACTCCGTACAAAGCGCAACGCTGTCCGGTTAGGGCTGGTGGGGCGTTTCGGCGGGATTCGCAAGTATATGGCGGAAAGTTTGTATGTGAACGGTTTGGATGTGGAGGGTGTCTTGGTTGACGATAGGGAACGATTCATCAAAGAGTTCCCAGATGCTCCGTTTATGGCAGATAGCTATGACGAACTGTTGGATAAGGTGGATGCTGTCTATATCGTATCACATCCATCTCAGCATTATTTGCAAGTCCTCGAGGCGTTGAGAAAAGGAAAGCATGTGTTGTGTGAGTCGCCCGTTGTTTTGAATGTGAACCAGTACGAGGAATTGACTGCGCTTGCTCTAGAAAAGGGACTAGTACTGATGGATGCAATCAAGACTGCCTATGGAATGGCATATAATCGATTAATCTTACTGCTAAAGGGTGGTAAGATAGGGCGCATTGTTTCCGTGGATGCAATCTGTACCAGTTTGCAAGATTTACAGAGTAGCGATTACAAAGATTTGGACAAGAAGTGGAACAGTATCTGCGCTTGGGGGCCGACTGCCTTGTTGCCCGTGTTCCAATTGCTTGGATCCAATTATAGAAGCAAGGTCATTACCAGCAGTTTCATCGATCGGGAACTGCATTTTGACATGTTCTCGAAGATAGCCTTCATTTATGATCATGCTGTGGCGTCGATTAAGGTGGGCAAAGGTGTAAAGAGTGAGGGAGAGTTGATAATCAGCGGTACGCAAGGCTATGTTTATGTGCCGGCTCCGTGGTGGAAGATGGATTACTTCGAGTTGCGCTACGAGGACAGCAATCGTAACCGTCGCTATTTCTATCAACTGGACGGAGAAGGCATTCGTTATGAGTTGGTATCGTTTATCAAGGCCATTGAAAGTGGTCGTCCTAACCATTATTTGCAGTCAACCACATCGTTGGCAGTTATAAATGTGATTGAGGATTTCTATAATAAAACTGATTTGATTGAGATATAGGCATGGATGGCCACCAGTTGACATTGAGGGAGCGCCAAATGGAGTACCTGCGAATCTTAAAGGAATTAGACAGGTATTGCACTGAAAATGGCCTTCGTTATTATATGGGGTGCGGTACGTTGATAGGGGCTGTACGTCACAAAGGTTTCATTCCATGGGATGATGATTTGGATGTTTTTATGCCCAGGCCTGATTTTATGCGATTGGTAAGAGAGTATCAGTCGGATGGTTTTAGATTACATACAATTTACAATGATAAAGCTCATCCTTTTAATTTTGGACGGCTCTGTTGCGATAATGTTTATACTTTGGTTGGTCGGAATAAGGTTTATTCTTTTGGAATTGACATATATGTGATTAACGGGGCTCCTTCTTCTCGAGACGAACAAGAGAAGCATAAAGAAGCTGTTATGACCTATATTAAGCTTAAAAGCAAGTTACAAGCATTCAGAAACTTCTTGGTCAAACGCAATTTATGGCCTTTTAATGGGCTTGAGTTTCCATTAATGAACAGGGTTTTGATGAAGGCGGAAAAGGAATTTGCCAAATATGATTATGATACTTCTGAATATATTTGGCCATATGGTGGTGGACGGCTTAATATGAGGAAGGAGAATTACGGAACACCGGTCAGACTCCATTTTGAAGATGGGATGTTCAATGCACCGGAGCGTTATCACGAAGTGCTCACCTTGGGATATGGTAATTATATGCAGTTACCTCCTGAAGAAAAGCGGAAGCCTTATCATACTGGAACGGCATTCTTTTGGGTATGAAAGAGATGCAAATTAATGAATAAGCAATCATCAAATACAGATAAAGCGATAAAAGGGATGTCGTCACAGACCCTCGTGACGATTGTCCTTGGCGTTGTGGAGGTCGTATCGTTCTCCATAATGTCGAGACTGCTTACACAAGAAGATTTTGGATACTATGCGGCAATTACTGCTATTACTACAGTCTTTGCAAGTTTCTCTGAAACAGGGATAGGATCGGCTATTGTGCAGCAAAAAGAGTTGTCGAAACGCTTTGTAGACAATGCCTTTACACTAAGTCTCCTTTTTGGCTCTTTTATTTCACTTCTTCTTTTTGTACTGGCGAGACCGTTGTCTCGCACTGTGGCTGATGAAAGTATGATGATTCCCTTGATGTTGATGTCCGGGACATTGTTATTGCATTGTTTAACATCGGTCAACACAAGTATCATGCATAGGAGACTGCAGTTTCTTCGCATTGGATCTATCCGATTGACCGCTTTGGTAGTAACGACTATTATTGCTATATGGCTTGCCTATAAGGGATTCGGCTATTATGCTATTCTGACAAAAGCGATTCTGACGTCCGTTATCACCTATATTCTATCACTCATCATGTGCAAGACTAGGTTTGGATTTGCACTTGATGGACCCACTTTCAAAAAGATATTCTCTTTCAGTGGCTGGTTGATGGCAAGTGTTGCATTTCGGAACCTCGCTCATCAGATCGATCGTTTAATGATGCCCCGTCTTTTGTCGGTAACAGCTTTGGGAGCATATAATCGTCCCAAAGATTTTGTGGAGCAGATTTCCAGCAAGATTAGTGGAATCTTTGATTCAGCTCTCTTTCCTGTATTAAGTGGTTTACAGGATAATAAGCAGGCTCTTAACTCGAGTTTTCGGCGCTCAATGTATATCATGAACATGTTTGCCTTATTATTGTCGATGGCATTTATGTTTAATAGTGATTTACTGATACGGGTTTTTTTTGGTGAACAATGGCTGCATCTTCGCCCAGTGTTTTTTGTGGTGTCGTTTTCTATCTTGTTCAACTTTGATGGACGTTTGGCAGATTGTTATCTTCGCAGTCTTGCCATGACAAAACAACAGTTTTTCTTTCGCGTGTTCGAAACCATTTTGAATGTTGTTGGTGTCCTTGTCGGTTCTAAGTGGAGTATTCTTGGTGTAGCCATCGGTGTCGTGATGACCAATACGGTTGCGAAATTGGTTAAGATTGTTTTTGTTGGCCTGAAAGTGAACATGACTCCTGGTTCAACCATAGGGATAATATTATCTTCGTGGAAATATGCATTGCTTTTTCTTCCCATCTGTGTTTTTGCCTATGTTTTTCTTCCGAGTTCCTGGAGTGGAGATATATTTATGGCGTTAATCTTCGTGTTGACGGGTTGTTTGATTTTTCTTTTTATGCCCGCTTTTGTAGGCCACGAGTATAAAGAAGAATTTTTCGGCAGAATCATGTCATTTCTGAAAGATAAACTTAATCGTTTCGTTAAGCAAAATTAAAAATGTTTGATTTTACATGGAGTGAGCATACCCTGATCAATGTCCTGTATTGTATCTTTATATACGGTCTTTTCATCGTGCTGTTCTATAAACGGTATGTATCGAACGCGCAGTCCCAGAGTACGAAACCTAACTTTTGGTTGATTGTATTTGCGCTGCTCTTAATCATTTCCGCGTGCATTGATACAGACTGGTTTCACTATCGTGAGTTAGTGTACGGTTTTGATTTTTCAATAGGTGCATCAAATTATGGTGAACCTGTGTATGGGTACATTATAGATTTTGTAGGACAAAACTATCTTTTGTTCAGACTCGTTGTTTGGGGGACTGCTTTATGGTTAACGTGCCTTGCTTTCAAGAGATTTGCAATCAACATCAATTTGGCAGTTTTCTTTATAGTAGCGGTTTTCTTAATTAAGTTCAACTATGCTAGATCGACTCTTGGAATGGCGTGTTTTTATGTTGGACTTTCCTATCTGCTTAAACCAATAAAAGGGCGCCTTGTTTTGAGTCTCGTCTGTATGGCTCTGTTCTTTTTGGGTGCTTACGAGTTTCATCATAGCATGTTGATACTCGTTCTTTTGGCTCCTCTCGTTGTTTTCCTCCCGATGGACAAACCTTATATCCTTATTCCCGTGCTATTGGCTTTGCCGTTTCTCGCATCAATTCTCAACGATAGTTTCATACTTGTTGATCAACTTGACAGCGAATATCTTTCTGATAGGTTATTTAAGCATCTGGATAGAGAAGGGACTCGTGCCAATCTTTATGGAATCATTCAGAGTTCTATCAATTATGGTGTATTTCTTATTCCGTTTGTGCTAGATACTGTTGTGATCTCCAAGAGACATCGCGCTGTCTCTCCTCTTATGATAAAGCTATATCGTTTTACCATAAGCATTCTAGTCCTTGCTGCTTCTTTTCTATTTATGGACTTGGAGTCGAGATTGTTTGTATATCGTATTTTATACATGTCTTTTATTCCGTTGACTATACTGACAGTCTATTTGTTTGAAAAACAACTGATGAGTCGTGGGTCATATAGAATCATTATCTGTTGGGGGATTCTTGCTATATCATTTACTTTGCTCGTTTTGTTGTATGGTCGTTTATAACTTCATACAGATAACTATCAACAAAGAGTGTTATTCATTATGCTGACATTGAAAGAGTACTACAATACGCCGTCATTGTTCTTCCTTGGTTTAATAAAAAGATTTAATTATCTATTTCCAGACCGATATTATCTGAAATTACTCTATAGGCTTGAATTGGGGCGAAGTCTTGACCTTGAACACCCAAAGCGCTATACCGAAAAATTACAATGGCTGAAACTTCATGACAGGAATCCTTTATATACTCAACTGGTAGATAAACAATCTGTAAAAGATTATGTCTCGAAATACCTTGGAGATGAGTTTATTATTCCTACGCTAGGCGTCTGGGATAGTTTCGATGAGATAGACTGGGATCGTCTTCCGGATAAGTTCGTGTTAAAAACAACGCATGGAGGAGGTGGATCGGGAGTTGTTATTTGTGAAGAAAAAAAACTATTCGATAAAGATCGCGCTAAAGTCATTCTTACCAGAAGCCTCAAGCAGAGTATTTACCCTACATTACGAGAATGGCCGTATAAAGACGTCCCTCATAGGATTATAGCGGAGCAACTCTTAGATAAAGATCCTGTTTACAATGATGTCCCCGACTATAAGTTCTACTGTTTTCACGGAGTCCCAAAGGTATTACTGATTGCTTCCAATCGTTATACTACTCATAATTTTGATTATTATGATATGGATTTCAGACCGCTTGGCATCACAAGTAACATGGGGAGTAACTCCTCACTTAGACGTATTATACCGACGTGTTTTGATGAAATGAAACGTGTCGCAGCAATATTAAGTCAGGGTTTTCCACATGTGCGTGTCGATCTGTACTCTTCCAACAATAGAGTGTATTTTGGGGAACTCACGTTTTACGATTCCTCGGGATTTGATAATATGTCATCAGATCGAGTCGATTTAGAATGGGGGAGTTGGATTCATTTACCCGATTTATCATCCAAATAGTCAAAAGAAAGCATATGAAATTGCTGTTTGCTGGAGACTTCTGTCCATATGACCGCATAGTAGCTGCCTTCGAAAAAGAGAACTATGGATCTGTACTATCGGAAGTTCAACTCATTACATCCACTGTCGATTATTCATTTGTTAATTTGGAGTGCCCGGTTTTGTCTGGCGATGCAAATCCGATAATGAAGCATGGCCCCAGCCTGCATTGTTCGCTGAAGGGGATCAATGCATTGAAGTATGCTGGTTTTGATTGCGTTACTTTGGCGAACAACCATTTCCGTGATTTCGGTGATACTGGCGTGAAAGAGACGATAGAGGCTCTCAATGAAAAGGGGATAGACCATGTCGGGGGGGGGGCGAATATCGCTGAGGCTTCCCAGGTCTTATATAAAGAAATCGCAGGTCATCGATTAGCAATTATCAATTGTTGCGAGAACGAATTCTCAATAGCAACGGAAAATAGGGGAGGGAGCAATCCTTTAAACCCTTTACACCAGTATAGAGATATTCGGGAGGCAAGGCAAAAAGCAGATTATGTGGTAGTCATAGTTCATGGCGGTCATGAGCAGTTTCAGTTACCGTCTCCTCGGATGGTTGAAACGTATCGCTTCTTTGTGGATGTCGGAGCTGACGCTGTAGTGAATCATCATCAGCATTGTTATAGTGGTTACGAAGTATATAATACCAAGCCAATCTTTTATGGACTAGGGAATTTCTGTTTTGACAGTCCAGACCATCGTAGTGGCGATTGGACAGAAGGATTTTTTGTAACCATTGACTTTTCTGATACGATACAGTTTGAGTTGCACCCTTATTGTCAATGTGCAGATAAGCCGGAGGTCGTATCTCTTCCAAAGTATTCTTTCGATGAGAAACTCAGTGAACTAAATGCCATCATCGCAGATCCTGTTCGGTTAAGAGATGCTGTAGAAAAGTATTATGCAGGATGTGCTTCGGTTTATAAGAGTATTTTTGAACCATTCTATAATCGTTATTGTATCGCTGCACGGGCACATGGTTTTTTCCCATCCTTCATTAGTAAGAAGCGAAAACTTGCGGCACAAAATTATGTTTGCTGCGAGGCGCATAGGGATAAGTTGATGTGGTGGTTGAATCATTGAAACTGATAATTCAATGAAGAGAATCCTTTGTTTGATTGATTCACTTTCTTCTGGGGGTGCTCAAAGGCAAATGAGTGTGTTGGCGCCATTGCTGAAAGATAAAGGGTTTAGTGTTAAAGTTATTACCTATTATGATATCCCATTCTATCTTCCTCAATTACAGGATTATGGCATAGACTATGAGTATATTTCGTGTGGCCGAGGTCTTGTTAAGAGATTATGGAGAATTGGGAGGAGTATTAAGCGTTTTCGACCGGATGTGTTGATCTCGTATCTTGATACTCCAAATCTCCTGGCTTGTTTTCTGCATATTATGAATAGACGTCAATGGAAATTGATTGTCAGTGAACGAAATACTACCCAAAAGATTACTATTCGGGAACGTGTCAAATTTCATATATATCGATTCGCCGATTGTATTGTTTCAAATTCGTACAGTCAAAGAGACTTCATTGAAAAGAACTTCCCGCAAAATGCAGAAAAGTGTTATGTGATAACAAATTGCGTGGATACGGAGTCGTTTATTCCGAAAACAATTGATACCAGTCATGAGCAATTGCGCATCATAGGTGTGGGGCGTATAATAAAGCAGAAAAATATACCTATGTTGATTAATGCTGTACGGATTATACATGAACAAGGAAAAACGGTATATGTTGACTGGTATGGAACTAGTTTAGGAGCCTATGCAGAGTGTAAACAATTAATTAAACGATTTAGACTTGAAGATTTCTTTGAGTTTCACGATTCCTGCAATGATATAATTGAGAAGTATCAAAAGTCTGATTTATTTGTTTTACCGTCTGCTTTTGAAGGTTTCCCAAATGTGTTATGTGAAGCCATGGCATGTGGTCTGCCTGTTATTGCAACTAATGTATGTGATAATGGGCGCATTGTTCGACATAATGAAAATGGGTATCTTATTCCTCCTGATGATTCAAGGCAACTGGCGGAAAGAATTATTCAGTTTATGTCCCTTCCGTTAGAAAAAAGGGAAGAGATGGGGGCGAAGAGCCGTGACATTGCTGTACACCAGTTTTCTAGAGACTCATTTGTAAGTAAATACATTGAACTGTTTGATTGATATTATCATGTTAATTCATTTCTATAGATTGAATAATTGGCTTTATCGGCATCATGTCCCTTTGCTGCCCAATCTTCTTTGGAAGCTTCAATATCTTCTCTTCAATTGTTCTGTACCAGGTAGTTGCAAAATTGGAAGAGGTACAAAGTTCGGCTATGGAGGTATCGCGGTGGTTTTACATTCTCGCGTGGTAATAGGAAACAATTGTATGATTGGTCAAGGTGTGACCGTTGGAGGGAAAAGCGGTTGGTATGAAGTGCCTGTAATTGGGAATAATGTTATTATCAATGCGGGGGCTAAGATTATTGGACCAATTAGGATAGGTGACAATGTGGAAATAGGCGCGAACTGCGTTGTGCTGAAAGATGTGCCATCAAATTGTGTAGTAGCAGGGGTGCCCGCAAGAATCATTAGGAGCAATATGAGCGAGGATGATTGGAGAGAAATGAATAAGTACAAGGAAAGAGGTGATAGCGACTTTCCAGTGACCCCTTATAAGTAGTTCTAAATAATACATGATGAATTCTCTCCTAATCATAGGACCGGATATTAATCAACGTGGAGTGGGGGGAGTCACTATTCATGTGCAGAGATTAAAGGATTTTCTGTCTATTAAGGGATATGCATATGATTTTTATGACTCTCGGAGCAATGGGCTTATAAAGCTTTTCAAGGCAATTGCAAGACATCGCATTATTCACGTTCACATTTCAAATCCGCAACTACAGTTGGTTCTCGTTTTGTTTGGACGGCTAATGGGGAAAAGAGTAGTAATGACACTTCATGGAGATTATGGTCGGTTTGGAAGATTGAAGAACCATTTAACGAGATTGGCTATTTCTACGTCAAGTATTCCAATTGTCTTAAATGCAAAATCATATGATATATGTAAACGATTCAACGAGAATACACGACTTATACCGTCTTTTATTCCTCCTCAAAAAGAGGAATTGCTTCAGAAAGAGGTTTTGGATATGTTAGAGCATTTTCGGAAAGAAAGAAAGTTTATTGTTTCCACGAATGCTTCGAATACTTCTGTAGATAAAGAAGGGAAGGATATTTATGGTATTGATTTTTTGGTCGATTATTATAAAGAGGCTACCAATGCCGTACTGGTGATTTCGGATCCATCAGGAAACTATCGAAGACGTTACGGAGGGTCTATGTCGAATTCGGTTTTTTTTATTGATTATCCCCACTCTTTTTTTCAAGTATTAAAACATGTAGATTGTTTCGTTCGTAATACTTCTACTGATGGTGATGCCCTATCTGTTAAAGAAGCATTGTATTTAGGTGTTCCGGTGCTATGTACCGATGTGGTAGACAGGCCGGAGGGCGTTCGGTTGTTTAAGTACTGCGATAGAGAGTCTTTTGAAAGTGGAATGAAATGTCTTGCTAAAAGATCTGTCACTCTTGAAAATGGTGCCGAAATGGTTTTAAGTATCTACAATTCATTTTTTATCAACTGAATTGGTAAATAATATGATTCTGCCTTTCAAACAGACTATTTCCATGATGGTAGTATCATCTATCATCTGTTTATGTGAGGATAACTTGATTTCGGCTAGAGAGCGTATAGTGTTGTCTGGTACGAAGCCAATTTCATCACAAATGTCGGCAACTCATAAAGGTGCATTATATGTTGTCGAGACGGATTTCGATTTACGTGGAGATAGAGTATCGATTCCTCAAGGGGCCATTCTTTCATTCGAAGGTGGTCGTTTCATTAATGGAGAACTCGTGGGGAATAACACGACTATTGAGGCTGGCAGATATAATATCTTCGAGTCAATTACAATGTCCGGTACTTGGACTTTAGACGGTATTCCCGTGGAATGGTTCGGTGCCATTCCGAACAGAACTGATTCTGATTGTTCCAAGGCAATCAATACTGCAATCTCAACCGGAGTGTCCATCAAAGCCCCCGCTCTTTTAGGGTCGGGAACGTATTATACTCGACATACCATTGACATCCCTGAAGGTGGAGCATTGATAGGTTCAAGTCCTTCATCAACGACGATAAGGTATAATATTGAGGCAAGGATTGGTTTGTTCATGCAAGGCCAGTGTGTTACTTTGAGAGATGTCTGTGTTCAGGAACATGAGATGGAAAGAAAAGGGATTTGTATCAAGGTTGGTGATTCCAAAGAAAAAGTATCTTGTACGCGTGGATATTTGGAGGATGTCTACGCGCTGGGTGGTAAAATAGGCCTTGATTTGGAGTATCAGTGGTGCAATAAGATAACAGGAATCAAATGCCGGTATAATGAGACGGGGCTTTATGCTCATTCTACTACCCCATACATCGAGAACGCTGTTATTGAAGGGAATTACAAGTGCGGAGTTAATTCGGAAGGCTCTGGAATCAAGGTATATCATGCGGTAATCGAAGGCAATACTATTGGATGTATTTTGAACGGGAAGGAGAATCTTCTGGTCAATTGCTATTTTGAGGGGAACACTGCCTCAATGCGAGACAAAAGTGCTCTCAAAGATACATATGGATTTGATATTGATGGTGGACACATTTATGCGGGGGAAACCAGTACCATAACCAATTTGATTATGTTGGGGTGCCATATTGTTAATACGTATAAACACAATAATACAATTAGGATTGACAAGTGCTTGAATTTTACCTCGATAGGGTGCAATTCTCTGGATTATCTGGACTTGACGGATAACTGCACGGTGAAATACATAGACAGTACGTTTGAAGACCAGGTGGATTTCGGAGAGTTTTCTTTGGCGTCAAGAGTTCCTAGGGGACCCTCTATGGATGAAACCAGTGTATTTCAGTGCACGGATTTCAGCGGTGCTAAGTTCTCTGATTCTGAAGTTCATCTTGATGAGAATGGATACTATAGATTGTTTGGCAACAAATCGCGTTTTGAGCTTAAAAAGGAATCCTCTTTATTGTGCCTGAGAAAGGAAAATGTGAAGTATCGAGAAATCTTTCTCCGGATTTATGATCCACTAATACTGCTTGGCGATACGGACGTTGTTCTTTCCACTACCGTGAAGTATCCGATTAATATGAGTGGGATTACCCCTAGCCAGGGGCTCAGTTTGACAGGGAAAAACAAATCAGGCAAATCCGTCACGGTCAAAATCGGAAAAGGCTACACTTCAACCAATCAAAAAATCCGGGCAGGGAACACGATTTCATACGAAGTTAGAATAAAAAGATCCTATCTAAATAATCTTGTCAGGCAAAATAGTCTTACAAAAATCGAATACATAGCAATGAACAATTCGCTCGTTTACGATTCGAGCACCATTTCTTCTGATAGTAAGACAGATAATGAGTTTACCATTGTGGGAGTTTCTGTTAGCAAGGCGAAGGGGCGGTAATCATGCGTTTTTCATTATTATTACATACTGTCAGGCATCTTCGTCCCGTACAAGTGTGGTATCAAATCAAACGTAGGGCATTCAAAGCAAAGTATGTGCTTAGGGATGCTCCCTCTTTTTTTGTGAAGGAATTGAGGGTGAATCCTATTCCAAGGGAGCATTGCCGTGATGGAAATGTCTTCTCATTTGTAAATTTGTGGCACGAATTCGCCTGGTGG